>Ga0206968_10051_pt3 | contig 23340 bp, 20 predicted proteins | sample Alteio_BWOrgHeat_22_FD_153254 | JGI IMG/M metagenome (GOLD analysis project Ga0206968, IMG submission 153254) | Enriched cells from forest soil in Barre Woods Harvard Forest LTER site, Petersham, Massachusetts, United States -... | ecosystem: Environmental > Terrestrial > Soil > Temperate forest >... | reverse complement strand
TGAGGTGAAGGCAAATGTTCAGCGTTTTCACGAGACCTGGGGATGGCGAGTTTATTTTTGTAGCCTCCCGCGACCAACTTGGGCAGGCGATGCGACTCGTACAGGAACTCAATGCCAGCTGGCCGCAGGAATACGTGGTTCGCGATGCGGAAGGCAACGATGTAGAACCAAGCGAATATCCAGCGATTTACACGAACCCCGTGGCACATGACCCGTCACCCAGGAGTTTCCGGTAGGGCCAATAGAGCGGTGTGATTCCCGAAAAGCCACCCGATAGAATTGTGTGATCCACCTTCCGATAAGGCCGTTTCACTGGAGTCACCGTTTCGAACGATCCTCAAACCCCTGCACTAGGAACTGTGAAGATTACCTTGACAACGGTCCACAATCGCGGAGGATGTGCGCATGTGGTTAGGGAGAGAGCCAAACACGCCAACCGAGAAGATTATGTACTCGATCGCCTGGATTGTGGGCACTCTCGGTTTCGTTTGGCTGACTTGGTATTTTCTCCGGGGAAGATAGTTACCGATAACGGCGTTTCACAGGCCCTATCCTGTTCGGGTGGGCGATTACTTGCGGTTTGCACGTAATTCGAGAACAATTCCGCGTGGCACAAACGGCCACCGTGCACACTGTCACTTTTGAGATTTAAATCCAGTGCCCCCTAGCTCTAGTATCGCCAAGACCGTACTGCGACACATAATTCGGTCAATTACGACATTTCGGGGGAACTCCGAAATGTCGGATACGGTCGCGCCGAACAAATCTCCAACGACTGCAACGGGTTGGTTTTCAGTGTGTTGGAACATCCAGGAGTTCTTGGATTTGGTGATCCGACTGCAAGCAACATATGGAAAAGGTTTCGATCGAATGGCCAGTGCTCACCATTGAAATTTCAAAAGGAAGGAAGCCTTTCCATGAACAACCAGGACAAGATTCAGCGAACAGTTCTGCCCATCCCGGATCGACAGCACACAGGGTTGACAACCTATGACGCCAAAGACCCCAATACAAAGTTTCCGCCGATCGAGCCTTTGCGCCCACCCAAAGGCGCACCCAATGTGCTGATCGTCCTGCTCGATGACGTGGGCTTCGCCGCGTCCAGTGCTTTCGGCGGACCCTGTCAGACGCCTAACTTTGAGAAGCTCGCCTCCGGCGGACTGAAATACAACCGTTTTCACACGACGGCGCTCTGCTCGCCGACTCGGCAGGCCTGTCTGACGGGTCGCAACCATCACTCGGTTGGGATGGGAGGCATCACCGAAATCGCCACGTCTGCCCCAGGCTATTGCTCGGTTTTGCCCAAGAGCAAAGCACCGCTGGCGATGACCCTCAAGTTGAACGGCTACTCGACCGCGCAGTTCGGAAAATGCCACGAAGTCCCCGTTTGGGAGACCAGCCCGATGGGTCCATTCAACAGCTGGCCCACCGGCGGTGGCGGCTTTGAGTATTTCTATGGATTTATCGGCGGGGAGACAAACCAGTGGGACCCCTCAATCTACGAGGGCACCACACCAATAGAACCGCCGAAGACCGCCGAGGAAGGGGTCTTCTGTTTTGCCCTTCAGCCTTTTCTTGGCTAAATCGCGACGATAGGTTGCCATTGGGTCCTTGTCAAATTCACTTACCATCGCAAGTAGATGATGAATTTTTTCCTCTTTGTGTGCTTGCGCGAGTTGCATTTCGCTGTCGTGCCGGGTCTCCCTGATTAGGTCACGGGCAAACCACACCGTGCCCATAGTGGTGATAGCTAAGAGGCCAGTAAAGATTGCGGTCCATAACTCGGGACTGGCAAGGTGGTGGGAGCGTCTTCTCATAGTTGGGGCGGATTCTACCACGCACGGCCACCGGCACTTCGCACCATGACCCAATCTCGCAGGAAGCTGATTGCAAAGTGTGGATGGGTTCCAGGTCCAGGGACCAAGCGATGAATTTATTGAATCGGTGGAACCAAACACTACGGGAATATTACAATACGCTGAATCACAATAACTTTGCCAAAGCACATGGGCTTATTTCGAGAGACATTCGGAAAGCAGCAGCCGAGTTAATCAAGGAAAAGGATTGGCTGGAATGGCTTGATGAAAGCACCTTTTGTGCAACCATGAGGGAGATGAAAACTCCGAAGAAATAACTGGCGCGTCATGGTCTCCCAGCCTCAAGCTCACCAAGGAAATTAATGATCGCTTCGAGCACAGGCGTGAACAAAAGTGCCACAGTCTATTAATTTTCACACATCCCACCGTACAAGGTTTCGCCGATGGTTTCAGGAATGATACTTTGCCATTTCTGCTCGCCGGTTGAGAATGTTTCGTGACCGACCGGGTTGTAACCAATCGATGAATTTGATTTCATCTTCCGGCCCGAACAATCGATTTGAAAATTGTTCTCAGTGTAGCCTTTGGATTGCGTATTGAATGCCTTTACCCATAGTGACGGCATATTCGCTTGATTAAAAGCAAGTGTCTGAACGTCTATCAGGTACTGTCTATCGGAAGTTTGCGTAATAATCTTCCATCTGTCGAATGTGTACGTGCTATCCTCATGAATGGCCCGGGAATATTCACTAGAGGCTTTCTTGAAATTCCGCCTTCCCAAATAGGCGTCTCCACGATCAACATAGAAATTAGCCAATACGAAATCTTCGTACGGTTTGCTATTTTTCTCATATTGGCCGACGAAATCCGCACTGCTCATTTTTGGATAGTATTTTTCGCGGAGCTCCTCAAGCAATTCTTGATCCGATACGTCGTGAAACTCTGGATAGATAGCCCTAATTTGGGGAATGCTCATCAGGAATACCCTTTCGGCAAACGTCAAGCCGATCTGTCTGCTGTAATCCTCGATGGCGTGATCGTAATCGATAACCTTGATGTAGGCCGCTGCACGATTTTCATAGGTGTTGGCTGACGATAATTCAGCGTTCGATTTTGAGAGTTTGATTGCTTCAGAAAAGTCACTTATCGCGCCATAGTAATCGTTGGTTGAGGTCTTCGCCAATCCTCTATCATTATAAAGTCCAAAATTATTCGGATTGAATACGATGGCCCGATCATAGAATGGGATAGCTTCTGAATATCGCTTCAACCTGGCAAGAGATTCTGCGGCCTCATTGTATGCCACCGCGAAGTTCGGATCGCGCATTATGGCTGCTTCAAAATACTTGAGAGCAATTTCGTTAGTCCTCTCTCTATACCCACCGCGAGCGCCTGTGGTATCCGATATTTCAGACGCTGCTGCTTGAGTGAAGAGCGCCTGCTTTTGAAAAACAGAACCCAGGAAGTAGTTGACCAATGCGGAATTAGGTTTCATTTCTAATGCTTCCTGTAAGTCGCTAAACGCTGGAGCGTAATACTCCTCATTGTAGAAACTAAAGGCATTGTAGAAAAGTCCGCGAAACAGAAAGGCACGATAATCGGCGGGATACTTGGCAACGAGCAAGTCTAAATCTTTTTTTAGAAGTGCTGCATTATTTGGTTCCTCTTCGGGTTTAACTCCGCCTGTGTTAAATACATCGTTGATGTTGCTTGGATTTTCCTTTATAGCTGTCTCCAAATCACTCATCGCTTGAGGATAATCCTCGGCCAAAATATCCGCTTTTGCTCTCAAGGCGTACTTTTCAGCGATGGAGTCATATACCTTTTCATATTTGGTAGACGATTGAAATTTAATTGCATTATCGATGTCCGAAAGGGTTTGGCGAACATTCTTGTCCCCGGTAACAAGCGATACGGTAGCACGTAGGAAATATGCATCTGAATAGTCTGGATGCTTGTGAATCATGCCGCCAAGTGCAGTTGCTGTCTTTTTGTTTTTTTCGGCGTCCTTTCCATCGCCCATTGCTTGGATTATCGCATTCATCTCTTCCAATATCTTTTTATCGCGCTCGGAAATGTTGTAGATCTTGTTGTTCTCGGCGTTAAACTCCGATAACCCTTTGCTCTCAATAGCCAAGTTGCGGTGAATGCTTGGGGCAGGAGATTTTTTTGAAAGATAGAAATATGCTGACGCACCGATAAAGACCAAAAGTGTCAAAGCGATTCCCTTAAATGTAATATGCAATTTGTTCATTAGCGTCCGCTGGAAACATATTCCCGCAACGTGGACGTGTCAACGACTACCTAAATAGCTAATCTAGATTTTTTAGAAAGGTGCAATTTCCTGTTCTAGATACCAAATGGTACGCCGAACTGGGGCAGGGTAACCGGGAGAGGGCAGTCTCAAAGCGCGCTATCTCTCAAACAAAAGTTACCCCGCTCCAATCACCATGAAAAGCTTCGTGCGCGTGGCCGCACGCTTGTGGTTACTCGCTCGGGCACCACAATATGTGGCTAGGGAGGGCAGTTTCGAAACGCTCTATCTCCTATCCCCCCAAACTGTTGTCCCCTTTCGTCGGCGCTCCTATACTTGGTAGTCATTACGCCAACGCGGCAGCTTCCCAAACTTCTGAAGTGTAGGCAGACAAATGGAGCATAGATCAATTTCCCGCTAGCGCTAGTCTTCACTTGACACTCGGCACTTTGCATTCCGCATTCATTCTTGAAATTCCTTCTTCCTTCGTAGCCTTTGGAATGATCGCATCTTCTCACGGGTCTTTTCTGTGCGCACAAGACCTTTAGCATACTGATCTAATAGTGCCGCATATCTGGATACTGTCCAATAATCTGCTTGTACCTCTTCCGATACGTTCTCAAGAATTTCTTATCCACAGAACATGATAGGCGAGGAAAACGCAGGAGGCATTTTCTCTTTTCTCGATATTGCCGGCGTCTTCGAGCTCGCCACATCTTTTCAAAACCCGACTTGCTTCTCCAGAAATCGCCGCGGGCACGGCTCATCCTTTCTCTGGCTCCACGAGAATGCTGCATTCCTTTGAAATTCGTGTTCCCCCGGGCCCTCTCCCCGAATTGCTTCCAGTTATCTTTGATGGCTTGGATAGAAGCGAGAATATTGTCGGCCTGCCGAAGATGCTTAGCGGCCACACGATGGTCCCCAGCCTGTCTGGCTCTCTCTTGTAGTCTTTCGACTTTCTCCATCATCCTCTTCAGCTGCTCGAATTGCTTTGCCATTGCGTTCACTTTTCCGGCCTGGGAGCGGCCAAACAGTACCTAGACTGCCCAAAATAGCCCTCAATAGTGCAGTACATTGGGGCCTTTTAGGATCTATAAGGTATGGCCCGGCTACTATGGGGCAGCCCAACTCAAAAACGCGTGTAAAGTCCAAAAATCTCTGCTAATTGTGTCCTCCATAAATATTTCATTTGTCCAATTGCTTTCATATTCCGTTCTCCTGAAACTCGACACGAATTCTCGATTTTTTGGGGGCTGGGGGCAAATCATAGTTATGTTCTCCGAAGATCGGCAAAATTTCGATATTTCTTTGCAAAGTCAATTTCTATCCTCACAGAAGAAGTTCGCGGAGCGAATCTTCTTCACCCCTTGTGATATTACGCAGAGAATGAGTATTAAAACGTATAAGCAACATTCCCTTATACATCCTTTAGGCTCCTGAAAGCCTCTGTTCATGCGGGTTGCGGGACTTGCGTTATCACTTTGCGTTATCACTTTTTGGCTTTTCCTTCAGAATGCGTTATCACTTTTGGGAGACCCGTTTTGGACGGATTTGGGCTCTCAATTTAGATACCATCCGGAACTTTTAGAGGCTCCGCGTCTATGCAAGATTCGTCGAGCCTTGAGCCAGCGAAGTAGCCGAACGGTCTTATTCGGAGACATGTTCAGAACATGCTGAATATCTCGGCCGGAACAGCCTGGATGTTCTTTGACACAGCCGATTATATCGACCAGATCGATAGCCTCCTTGTTCTTCCATTTCCCGGCTTTCCTAGTCGGCAAGAGAAAATAGAGTACTTTCAGAGGTTCCAACTCCCGCATGACTTCCCTCTTGTGCAGAGCATGCTCCCTGTCTCCAGGAGACAAGTCCTTCGGAAGGGGGAGCTGAGTTGCCGGCACGATGTCTATGATCCCCCGATACAGGGCGTTGCTTTTCAGCAGGTCTTCTACTCGGTGTCGGGCGTAAGCGCCTATTCGTAAGGCGAAGACGGGGTCCGCTTTTTTGTAGATGCAGATATGACCGCCTTCCGCATCGAATTGATAGGTGCAGTTGTGTTTCCTTGCGAGACGAGCCAGGGCGACAAGAGCGGCGTCTCTCTGCTTTTTCCAATTGGAGTTGGCATATCTTCTCACTGCCTCGCTGACGACTTCCCGAAGCTCGTTAAATTCTCTTCTCCGGAGATGGCTGTAATCGCCCATCTTCTTCGACCGAAGAAACCATGGTTTGTGCATTTTCGCTTCCCCCAAGAAAGCGTGCGGACTGAAGCTGAGCGATTAAGATGGCCCGCTTGGAGGACGGCCAACAAGAACCGCCCAGCGCCAATCCTTCGAATACTGCAACCGTACTTGTATTAGTTACTCTCTTCCTTTGAACACTCAGTCCCATTTAGTGGTCATCGAACATGCAATTTGTATTTCAACCGAGCCGTCTTCTCTACGCGCCGCAATCATTGATACGCTCGCGCGCATATAACACCATCGTCAGCCGCGTCCCGCCGATTGTGAGTGGGCAATGTACGCAAAATTGGATATTCATTAACAGGACATCAATCGGTCGCACGGCATCAGCGTCGCATATACGAGACACCATCGCTCGTCTACGTTCTCGATGGAAGCCCCTTCACGCAGTAGGAGATCAGCGATGCTCGGTCGCCCTCGAGGATTGGCAAATTGCCGTGCCGTTCAAATCCGTTGAAAATCAGCAAGTCACCCGTCTCGAGTGCGAAGCCGACCCGCCAGCGGCACAAAATCAATTCTCCGCCGACGAAGTCGCCCAGCGGCGCAAGGACGCTCATTCCGCCGCGCAGATTCGATCCGTCGAAGTGGTAGCCTGAGCGCAGGTGGACGGGAATGTAGGCCGAGCTGAAAGGTGTTTGCCACAATCGAAATTCCCTCGGAGCGCTTTTCACTGCTCTTCGCTGAAATTCATACGGAGTTGGGAGATACCGATCAAAAAGTTCGCTCATCCTTTCGATGATGGGGCGTAGTTGCAGTAACAAGTCGTTCCTGTCCCGAGTGAGTGGCGAGACGTGTGGCGGTTTTCCGTGGACGGTTCCAAACAAGCCCTCGCGCACGTCGTCACGTTCGCTGATTCCCACGACGGAATCGGGTGTGGCGGTGTAGCCCAGTGTTCCGTCTTCTTTGATACGGGGCATCGATTTTGAGCCAAGGGCGGCGGCTCGAAGGTCGAGCCGCCCGTGGACGTGCTCACTAACTGTTTTTGCTGCATCGCACATTGATGGCTCAATGATCGCCTTCAGCATCAACGCAAGTATTCCGTCGGGCGTCAGAACCAATCTGTCTCCATCGATCATTCGTTTGGCGTGCGTCCGATCAGGAAAATCTAGCCCTTTGGTTTCCTCCTTCCAATCTCGCGAAAGAATGATTGTCTTGAGCGTGCGCGGTTTCTCGCAAGGATTAGACATCGGCTTCCTCCGATCCACTGTTTTTTTGGTTTTTCTCGTACTCGCGGCAATGTTCCAAAAGCACATCTCGTACTGCGGCTTCGGCCGCCGGTCGCTGCTCCGACCGCCATAGCGCAGCGATCCGCGTCCTCTCGGCCGGCGTGACGGGAACGCTCGGGCGGCATATGCAGAGGGACTCGTCAGATTCAACGGAACGACCGTGATGCTCCTCCTCGGCACTTTCTGAATTCTCGTCCGAACTTTTGGACTTTGCTGCTGCAACCGCCAAACGATGCTTCTTTGTAGCTTCTCGGATTTCGACTGCTTGCGGGTCATCTGCCTGACGCAAATGCGCGGAATCCGCATATTGGGCGGCCTCCCTGCGAGCCATTTTCATGTAATCTTGCGCAGTCCGAAGCGGAATCCCATCTCGTTTTGCGAAAGTATGCTTGTAGTATGGGAGGAAATTACCGTGACCAACGAGGTCTTTGAGACGGAGAAGAAGCCTGCCGAACTTGAGGTTTGCTTTGCGGCCTCGCCCAATCCAATTATGCGCCCGCTTTTCCAGCACGGCGATTAGCCAGGCCACTCGGAAACGAGCGACATCCTCGGCTGTTCGCCGCGGGATCCGGCGGATTGGCAACCGAGGGAACCGGCGTGGTAGTCGAGGAAACCGACGGATCGGCTTTATCGTGTCCGAATGCCGGTGGGCGGGGTCATCGAGCGTTATTACAGTCTTTGACATTGTTGCCTCCAGTTTGTTTATCGACCGGATCGCATCCCTGCCGTCTAAACGGTAGAATGCGTTCACGGGAAAATTCTATGCCGGTGGCCGATCTGAAGGAATGCAAGCAATACCCCCAAAAAACGCAATTGGGGGCGCGATCGACACGTCGTACGGAAGCGGCTGCCCGCGTTAGGAAGGCGATGGAATGACAAAATCAGAGGAACCGAAGGTTACCCTCGAACCTGAATTACAAGAGCAATGGCGGCGGATTGCAGGAGTGAACCAAAAACGTTTCCCACGCATCGGTCACAAAGAAGTGGTGAACCTTGTCAATTCGGCTTGGCCTCCAACTGTTCGCATGCGTGAGAATCAAGGGACAACTGAGATCGTGATCACATTGCGCGGGTCATCACGGCAACTGAGTAGAGATCACCAGAGAACATATTTCGAACATTCTCTGCCGTTGAAGGGCGTATTCGAAGATGCGATTTCTGATGCGCGAGTGACTGGAGAAAATACGATCAGATGGAAGCTGATGACAGAGGGCTACCGCGCTTATCAGATGACCTGGCTCCATCTGCTCCGTTCTCTGTGGCGGAACCATACCAGTTCGGAGGCTGATCCACCTAAATGGTTTACGGATGTGGAAGAGGCCTTCAACACCCCTGGGCAACCAGGCCAACGCAAGAAGACTAATATACAGCTTCGATCTCGCCTCGATCTCCTGCTTGGTCACACAAAGAGGCTTCGCCAAACAATTGAAGGCTATCTGGCGGACAAACCCGACAGGAACAAAAGCTATCACGAAGACATCGTACGCGAGTTTTGGAGGGACATTCAAAAGATCCCCGGAGGGAACTTAATTTTGGGAGGAGAGGCCTTCATGCCAATACCATATGGAAAGCAAGATGACCCGTCCTCACTGTGGGAACCAAAAACCTGGAAACCTCGCCAGCTGGCCATTGCGTTGCTGGCTATCGAAACGGGGCTGAAATATCACACCATCGAAGGCAAATTTCCCGAGCACAAAAGAAATAAAGTGCAGACCCAGTCGTAAGGAATAGTCCCATTCCCTGCGTTCAAAATCCTCCGCTCTTCCTCTAGGCTGTCCTTCGCATAGTCGACGAGAGGATACGAGTTTGTTCGAACGACAGCCCACAAAAAAGGAATCGCTAGTTCACGGAACCGAGAACTGGCCATCGCTGGCAGAGCAGCGTCACTATTCTGTTCAGGAAGTCGCTGCGTTGTGGCAGTTGAGCAAAGATTCGGTGCGTCGTCTTTTCAAGTATGAACCGGGTGTGCTTGCGGTGTCGCCACGTCAACGGCGAGGTAAGCGGGCATACGTGACACTTCGCATTCCACAATCTGTGCTGGAACGGGTTCACCGCAATATATCACTTGTCAGATAATGACTATTTATATATTATGCGCACCCAATGCTTATAGCGTACAGACGGCACCAAAAACACTGTGAACACCGCGCCGAAGGCCGGCGCTATCGGCGGTGCCGGTGCGTGATCTGGGTGGACGGCACTCTTGCTGGACAGGAGATTCATAGATCACTAGGGCTCCGAAACTGGGATGAGGCCCAAGCACTCATCAGGAAATGGGACACTGATAAGCAGCCCAAATCTAAATCTCCAGAAGACGAAACCCCCATCACGGTCGATCAGGCTTGGAAAGACTTTTTGTCTGACATGGAGGCCCGCAATTTAAGCATTTCTACGGTGCGCAAGTACAAGCTGCTTTCCAGAAAGATGCAGGACTTCGCGGTCCGGCACGGTTTGCTGTTTCTCGTGCAATTTAACCTCGCCGCACTGCGGGCGTTCCGCGAGGAATGGCAGGACGGCCCGCTCTCCAGCGCCAAAAAATTGGAACGCCTGCGGGCCTTCTTTCGATTCGGCCAGGAGAGTGAGTGGGTCAAGGACAATCCCGCTTCCAAACTGAAAACACCAAAGGTCACGCAGCGACCGACGCTCCCGTTCACACATGAGGAGATGCTGCGCATCCTAGCAGCGTTAGATCCCTTCTATGATCAAATCGCTCCCAGTGGAAGGAATAGTGCCCGCCGTCTTCGTGCATTGGTACTGTTGCTCAGGTACAGCGGAATGCGCATCGGTGATGCAGTGAGCGTGACGAGCGGCCAAATCAATGGAAATAAGCTGTTCCTTTACACACAAAAGTCGGGCGTCCCTGTTTACACAGTGCTTCCAGATTTTGTGGTCCGTGCACTTGACGTCGTTCCGCGAGTGACACCGACACAATTCTTCTGGAAAGGCTCAGCCACCCTGGATGGCGTCGTTGGCAGTTGGCAACGAAGACTGAGGAAACTCTTCCGGCTTGCAAAAGTGACCGGCGGACATGCTCACAGGTTCAGAGACACTTTTGCCACTGAATTGCTTCTGGCAGCGGTCCCCATTGAACGGGTAGCAGTTTTGCTTGGCCATCAAAGCGTGAAGGTCACTGAGAAGTATTACTCAGCTTGGACAGCATCCCGGCAACGTCAAGTAGAAGAAGATTTAGCGCGCGCCTGGGGACGTGATCCGATCGTCCTTCTCGAAACGAAGGGTACACCGCAGGTACACGGAAAACCTGAACCCGTTAACTAAAACAAAATACAGTCTTAATTTTGGAGGCGCGGGTGGGAGTTGAACCCACGAATGGAGGTTTTGCAGACCTCTCCCTTAGGCCACTTGGGTACCGCGCCGGAGTTTAGAAGTATAGCGAAACTGGAGTCCCCTTGTCAGCGGCCGCACGAGGTTAAGAAAATCTGAATTGCAGGCTCAATCGTTGTCTCAGCGCGACGCCAGGGGCGTGACTTGCGCCTCACGGATGAAGCGTGCGGATTCCTCGGGCGGCGTGGGGCAGATGTAGAAGCCTGTGCCCCACTCGAAGCCGGCCACTTTCGTGAGCTTGGGAATGATCTCGATATGCCAATGGTAGTGCTCGTTGGTTTCCTCGCTGATGGGCGAGGTGTGAATCATCAGGTTGTAGGCCGGGCGGTCAAGCACCATATCGAGGCGCGAGAGGTTGTCCTTGAGCACTTTGGCCAGACCCGCATAGATGAGGCTCTGATGATTCTCGAACGCCGAAGCGTGCTGCCTCGGCAGAATCCACATCTCAAACGGGAAACGCGGCGCGTAAGGAGCCAGCGTCACGAACAAATCGGTTTCGCTGATCACGCGGACGCCCGAATCATGTTCCTGGCGAATCATGTCGCAGAAAATGCAGCGCTCTTTGTCGTCGTAATAGTGCCGGGAACTGTCCACTTCCTCGCGCACGCGCTTAGGAACGATCGGCAGCGCGATCAATTGAGAATGAGGATGCTCGAGTGAAGCGCCAGCCGCTTCTCCATGATTCTTGAAAATCAAAATGTAGCGAAAGCGCTTGTCGTTTTTGAGATCCTGCATGCGGTCACGAAACGCCCAGAGCACGTCTTCGATTTGCCTTTCCGACATCGTTGCGAGAGTGCTGCGATGGTCGGGCGTTTCGATAATGACCTCGTGCGCGCCGACGCCGTTCATGCGGTCGAAGAGCCCCTCGCCTTCCCTGTCGAGGTCTCCCTCGATGCCCAGCGCGGGGAATTTGTTGGGAACCACGCGCACTTGCCAGCCCGGCGTGTTCGGACCGCTGCCGTTGCGCCCGTACTGGAGAACTTCGGGAGGCGTCTTCGATTCATGACCGTAACAAAACGGACAGATTCCGATTCCTTTGATCTCGACGCTTTGGCGAAGGAAATCGGTCGGCCTTTTGGCACGATCCGTCGAAATTATCACCCATCGTCCGGTGATGGGATCCTTTCTTAACTCGGGCAACGATTCCTCCTGGCTGGGGAAACTACACTCTTTAACATCGGACATCGCCGAAAAAGGCTTATTCTAAGCCTGATCCGCCCATCAAGTCTCGGAGAACAATTACAATTCTTATGACGCCGCAAAGGCGCCCTTGTGAAGACGGACGACGGGGCGCTGGCCGGGCGGGGCTTCAATCGCAACGATGTCGAATCGGAAGGGAGCGTTCGTGGCGCGGTACTCGCGAACAAATTGCCGGGCCATGCGCGAGAGGTGCCTCTGCTTCTCGGGCGTGACCGCGTCCTCGGGCGAACCGAACTCGTCGCGTGGCGAGGTGCGCGTTTTCACTTCGACGAAGGCGAGCGTCTCGCCGTCGTATCCGACGAGATCAATTTCGCCTTTGACGCCGCGATAGGTGAAATTTCGCGCGATCATGACGTAGCCGTTGCGGCGCAGAAACCAGTAGGCGTATGTCTCTCCGCGCACGCCGGTTCGCCGCGCCTTGCGGCCCGCGGCGGCGGTGCGTGCCTGCGTAGCAGACGATTCGGCAAGGCCCTTGCGTGCGGCCCAATTCACCAAGCCGAACATGGCGCGCGCTAAAATCGGCATCGCCTATTCCTCTCCCGTTTTTCTCTGTGTCCTCTGTGTTAAAAGCATTGCTCGACGCGCGAAAAAACTTTTAACACAGAGGGCACAGAGAACTCAGAGAAAATCAAACCAAGAACATTTTCGATTCTACGCGGACTTCTCTACTTCGCTTATGCACGCTTCCAGCGTCTTCGCGGCGAAGGCTGCCTGTTCCTCGTCGATGATCAACGGCGGCGCGATGCGGATTGTGTTTTCGCCTGCGCCGAGCAGGAGCAGGCCCTTCTCGAATGCCAGGTCCACAATCGCTTCGCGAAGATCGCCGGCGCGCTCCTTGGTTTTCTGATCGCGCACGATCTCCACGCCGATCAGCAATCCTTTGCCACGCACATCGCCGACGATTCGGTGCCGTGCGGGCCAGTCCGCCATGCGGCCCATCAAAAATCCGCCGACGCGTCGGGCGTTTTCAATGTATTGCGTCTCCAGCAAATCCATGGTCGCGAGCGCCGCGGCGACGCACACCGGATTGCCGCCAAAAGTCGAAGCGTGCGCGCCCGGTTTCCAATCCATCAAGCTCGCGCGCGCAATCGTGGCAGAAAGCGGCATGCCCGAAGCGATGCCCTTGGCTACGCACAGAATGTCCGGCTCGATTCCGGCATGGTCGCAGGCCCACCATTTCCCCGTGCGTCCCATGCCACTCTGGACTTCGTCGCACACCAGAAGAATTCCGTGCTTGCGACAAATGCGCTGCAACTCGACCAGGAATTCCTTTGGCGCGGGGACGTATCCGCCTTCGCCCTGGATCGGCTCGATGAAAATCGCCGCCACTTCCTCGGGATCGACCAGGCGCTTGAAAATTTCCCGCTCCAGAAATGTGGCCGATTCCACGCAGGTGCAGGGCGAAGGATTGCCGTACGGGCAGCGATACGAATTCGGGTAGGGAATGTGAAACACGCCGGCAAGCAGCGCGCCGAATCCCTTGCGCTGCACAGCCTTGGAGGCCGTGAGCGAAAGCGCGCCGAGGGTGCGCCCGTGAAAGCAGCCATGAAACGCGATAATCTTGTCCCGGCGGGTGTGGTATTTCGCCAGCTTGATGGCGGCTTCGACAGCTTCCGTGCCGGAATTGCCGAAATAAACTTTCTTCGCTTCCTTCCCGGGAGCCACTGCTGCCAGGCGTTCGGCGAGGTCCACCATGTTCGGCAAATAGAAATCCGTGCCGGAAATATGTATCAGCTCGGCGGCCTGTCTCTGAATGGCCTCGACTACTCGCGGATGGCAGTGCCCCGTCGAGACGACGGCGATGCCCGCTGCAAAATCCAGGAATAGATTGCCGTCTACGTCTTCGACCATCGCGCCGCGGCCTGACTTCGCCACCAATGGATAGCCGCGCGTGTAGGAGGGCGATATGAATTGCGCGTCGCGAGCGATCACTTCCCTTGCCTTCGGGCCAGGAAGGGGCGTCAACAGGACGGGAAATTTTGCTTCGCTAGTCATCGCGTCAACTGTTTTTTCCACGAAAATTCTCCAGCAGGTGTGGCTTCGGTGCCACAACCCGCACGGCGCAGAATGCGTGCGTCTCTCCCCAGTATCCCGGATATGAAAATCGGGGGAGAGCCACCGGATACTAATTTACGCCGAACGAGGCGGGCCGTCGAGAAAAGGAAAGTGTTGATTGTTTACGCTTCGGAATCGCCTGGATTAGTGCTTTGAGTAGGACGGGCTTCAGCCTGTCTGCCTTTAGGTTAGCGCTGAGCGAACATCTAAACCCAACAGGCTGAAGCGTGTTCTACTTGCGCTTCCAGCGGACTCCGCCGTCGCGGGAATCTTCGAGGATTATTCCCCGCTCGGCAAGGGAGTCGCGAATGCGGTCCGAAGCCGCAAAATCACGGCGCTTGCGCGCAGCCTGACGCTCAGCGACGAGGGCTTCCACTTCGGCGTCACTGAGGGTGGGGCCGGTAGGAGAGATCCCAAGCGCGCTGAGCTTCTCCACGTCGTCATCGCGCAGGACGGCGAAAATCGCATCGAACATTTCCATCACATCGAGCACAGGCGCGGCGTCGCCCTGGCGGAATTCGCCGCGGTCCATCGCCGTGTTGGCGTCGCGCACCAGATCGAAAATCGCAGCGAGCGCCTGTGCAGTGTTGAGATCGTCAGCAAGCCCGCGATCGAATTCGTCTTTCGCTTTTGCGGTACGCTCCATAATCGTTGGCGAAGAACCCTCAGGAAACTTTCCCGCGCCAAGGCGCGAAACAAAATTCCTCAGGCGTTCCACCGAACTCGCCGCGCCCTGCAAACTCTCCGGCGTGAAATTCAGCTGGCGGCGGTAGGGCACGGAGGCCAGCAAAAATCGAATGGAAGACGGCTTGTGCCCGTGGGAAAACAGCTCGCGCAGCGTCGCGAAGTTCCCCATCGACTTCGACATTTTTTCGTGATCCACAAGCAGGAACTCCGCGTGCAGCCAATAGCGCGCGAATTTTTTGCCGGTGGCCGCTTCGGCTTCGGCGATTTCATTTTCGTGATGCGGAAAGGTCAGATCGACCCCGCCGCTGTGAATGTCCAGCGTATCTCCCAAATACTTCAGCGCCATAGCAGCGCACTCGATGTGCCAGCCGGGACGTCCCGGACCGATCGGCGTCTCCCAGAAGTGCTCGCCCGGCTTGTGCGCCTTCCACAAAGCGAAGTCGCGCGCATTGTCCTTGTCGTAGCGGTCCATATCCACGCGCGCGCCGGTCTGCATCCCGGCAACATCAATCTTTGAAAGTTTCCCGTAGGCTGGAAAATTCGCGATGCGGTAATAGGTCGAGCCCTCGCTCGTATAAGTGAATCCCTTTGCGGTGAGGCGCTGGATCAACTCCACCATGTCATCGATATGCTCGGTGGCGCGGGCAATATACTCGGGTGGCTCCAGATTCAAGGCGCGCCGATCGTCCATATACGCCTGAATGTATTTGTCCGTGTAGTCGCGAATGCTGACGCCCGCCGCAGCCGATTTCTGAATGATGCGATCGTCCACGTCCGTGAGGTTCATCACCTGAATGACGCGGAAGCCTCTCGACTTCAAATATCGCCGCAGAACATCCTGAAAAACAAACGTGCGGAAATTTCCGATGTGCGCGAAATCGTAGACCGTGGGTCCACAGGTATACGAGCGCACTTCGCCCGGCACCAGCGGAACAAACGGCTCCGTCTGGCCGGACATGGTGTTATGAAAGCGGATCTCCGTTTTCGTGGTTCGGTCCCCGCTGCTCAGTGTAGGCTGTGCGCTCATGGCAAACGCGCTATTTTAACCGACGCACGCAGATGTAGCAAAAGGTCTGTTGGGGTGAGGGACCGGCCCCTTCAGCGAGAGCGTGAATCGGTATTCGAGTAGTTGCCGAAGGGATCGTTTGTTGGGAATTGGCCGAGAATCACTTCGTGCTTATTATGAATTCATGACCGCCTGTGCAATCAGGTAGAACTGGGGACACATCTACGGTGACGGATTCAGTCAATTTGGGTAGATCCTTCACTTCAACATCAAACCATTCTTCATACCAATCTTCTTCCGCGATCAGCGTGTAATGGCCCGTCTTGAGAGGGCCGAAATCGAAGCTCCCGTCGCCGTCCGTTTCGACCGTGCTGACAAGGCGTTTGTCACTTCGGCGGCTATAGGACTGATATTCGTATAGAGTCAGTTTTGCGTGTTTTCTAGCGAATGACTGTCTCAACCAGCGGGGAAGTCCATGGAAGTTTGTACCAACAATCCGCCCCTTCAATGCGGTGACCTGATAAAAGTAGCCAACCGCCCAGCTACATGCGTGAACTTGTGCCACAGCGAGCAGCAATAAAGAGAAAACGACTATTGCTGCATTTCTCTGAAGCAGTCCCATGCGCTTATCCCTACCGCCATTTCGCGGCCCAGACCCGGCATCCTCCAAATTCAATCACCCTCGCGGGATGTTAGTCCATTGTGAGGCGAGGATCCACGTCAGATGACATATCGGTTGCTCTTGTTTTTGAACGATCCGAAGGGCTTTCCTTGCATCATTTAAACGGCCCAAAGCATCGCCACTTTATGACAAATCCTCCTCTTCTTGGAGTGCGGGTCGGACGCCTACCGCTTATGCGCTTGCGCGTAGTCGATAGCAAACTGCTTGAGGGTCGGACTCGTCATGCCGAGTGCGGTTGCTTCCTTGGCGGCGCGGTCGACATCCCAATGATCGACCACCATCCGCTTGATAAACCACATGGTAGCCGCGCGGCCGCCGCCCGCACAGTGAATGAACGCCGGGTCGCTGCCTTTCGCGGTGATCGCTTCCAGAAACTTGTCAGCTACGGCGGGATCGGGCGCCGTGCTGCTGAAGGGGATGGAATAGTAGCGAATATCTGCGGCTTTCGCGGCCGCTTCTTCCTCTGGAAGGTTTGCGCCATCCTCGCTCGGCTGCCGCAGATTGATGATCGAAGCAAAGCCAAACTTCTTGATTTCGGGCACGGCAGTGGCTTTGATCGCCCCGGAGCATGCGACCGTTGTCTCGAGGCGATGGAAGTTGGTTATGCCATCGACGTTTTCCTTGGTCACCTCCTGCGCCCGGACCGGCGCCGCCAGCCAGACGCTCGAAATCAAAGCCGCCGCAATCAGGAATTGTGATTTCATAGAAGACCTCCTCTAAAGGAAATTGCATTATGCGACGAAAGAGCCGGAGAAAGCTAGTTTTCGTAGCGCCGGCGTCTCGCCGGCGATTTTGAACTTGCTTCGCGCCACAAAAAACGCCGGCGAGACGCCGGCGCCACGAAACCTCACAAATTTGTGTCCTTCGGAAGCGATGGCTATAATATGGGTGTCTGCTCAGCACCGACTGAAGTCCAAGACCATGATCGTCCCGGCACAAATCGAAAGTCCCGCCTCTCTGGCGCACCTCGATCTCGAAAAGGAGATTGTGCGCCTGAAGCGCGAAATGAATGCCGTGATCCTGGCGCACTATTACCAGGATTCGGAGATTCAGGACCTCGCGGATTTCGTGGGCGATAGCCTGCAGCTCTCCCAGCAAGCGGCGGCCACCAAGGCGGACGTCATCGTCTTTGCCGGCGTGCTGTTCATGGCCGAAACGGCCAAGATCCTGAACCCGGCTAAGCCCGTGTTGCTTCCCGACTTAAAGGCGGGCTGTTCGCTGGCCGACGGTTGCCCGGCCCCGCTATTCAAGGCGTTTCGCGAACGGTACCCCGATCACGTCTCCATCACCTACATCAACTGCAGCGCCGAGGTCAAAGCGCTGAGCGACATCATCTGCACGTCGAGCAACGCCGAGAAAATCATCCGCCAGATTCCGCCCGAGCGGCCCATTCTGTTCGCGCCGGACCAGCACCTCGGGCGTTTCCTGATCAAGAAAACGGGCCGCGAAATGATTCTCTGGCCGGGCAGCTGTATCGTTCACGAAATGTTTTCCGAGAAAAGTCTGGTGCAGCTGATGGAGCGGCACCCCGGGGCGCTGGTTCTGGCGCATCCGGAGTGCCCGGAAGCCGTTCTGCGGCACGCGGATTATGTGGGATCGACGTCCGGCTTGCTGAATTACACAAAGCAAAGCCCCGCCGCCGAATTTATCGTGGCCACCGAAAGCGGCATCCTGCACCAGATGGAAAAGGCCCACCCGGAGAAGACTTTCATCTCCGCTCCCGGCGAGGGCGGATGCTCCTGCAGCGAATGTCCTCACATGAAACTGAACACGATGGAGAAACTCTACCTCTGCATGCGCGACCGCAACCCGGAAATCACGCTTGACGAAGATCTGCGCCTGCGCGCCTTGAAACCGATTCTCCGAATGCTCGAGATGAGTTAGCCTTCTTTTATTCCTCATGTCCCCCTTACTCGACGCCTCCGCGTGCCAAAACTTGCTGCGGTCTTTTCTTGCCGAAGATATTGGGACCGGCGATATCACCACGGAGACTACGGTATCCGCGACGCAGCGCGCGCGCGGCCAAGTGATTGCCAAAGCTCCGCTGGTCCTTGCCGGGGTTGAATTGTTCGTCGAAGTATTTCGTCTATTGGACTCCACAACCAAGGCGGAAATCTTCTCCCGCGACGGCGAGGAACTTACACCGGGGAAAATTCCCGCGCAAGTAACCGCTTCGGCGCGTGCGCTTTTGACGGGCGAGCGCGTGGCTTTGAATCTCCTGCAGCGGCTCAGTGGAGTGGCGACGCTTACGCGCCGGTTTGTCCGCGCAATCGAAGGCACGGGAGCGGAAATTCTGGATACTCGAAAGACGACGCCCGGCCTGCGCGCCCTCGAAAAATATGCGGTCCGCGTAGGCGGCGGCAAAAGCCACCGCAAGGACCTCGCCGAAGCCGTCCTGATCAAGGAAAATCATATTCGTCTCGCGGGAGGCGTTTCCGCGGCGCTCACCGCGGCGCAAGCGGCCAAAGGGCGCGCGCGGTGGATTGAAATCGAGGTCACAAACCTGGATGAATTGCGCGCCGCTCTTGCACACAATCCCGATGTCATTCTGCTCGACAACATGAGCTCATCCCTCGTGCGTAAGGCTGTCAGCGAGGTGCGCCAGCACGCCGCGCCGAATAAGATCCGCACTGAAGCATCCGGAGGAATCACGCTCCATAACGTGAGAGAATTCGCCGAAGCGGGCGTGGACTGGATCTCCGCTGGCGCGTTGACGCATTCCGCTCCGGCGGTGGATATAAGCTTTGAGATGGAGCCGCTTGTTTGAGATAACGGTGCCCGAACTACTGTGGCCCGCGTCTTCAGGCGCGGGGATTTCTGTAAGACCAGGGGAAATTCCCCGCCTCTAAAGAGGCGGGCTACAACACCAGCGATGCGTTCGACCAATGCTGTTTGGGCAATCGGAATGCATTCAATATGACTACTTCGACTCGAACAGACGTGCTTGTTATCGGCAGCGGCCTCGGTGGCCTGGCAGCGGCGTGGGACGCCGCCAAGCGCGGCTGCGAAGTCACGCTGCTGACGCGCGCCCACGATCCCGAGGACAGCAACACCTACCGCGCGCAGGGCGGAATCATCTATCGCGGACATGACGAGCGGCCCCAGCAACTCGTGGCCGACATCCTCTCCGCCGGCGCAGGTCTCAGCTCGCCGGAAGCGGCTTCACTGCTGAGCCACGAAGGCCCGCGACTGGTGAAAGAAATCTTGATCGACGAGCTGCGCGTTCCGTTCGATCCTTCGCCGGAAAATCCGGGCGAACTCGATCTGACTTCCGAGGCCGGACACTCCATCCCGCGGATCATCCACTTCAAAGACCGAACAGGCTTTTCGATTGAGCGGGCCTTTTTTGAAAGGGCGCAGGCGCACCCGAAAGTGAAAGTGATCGCCAACGCCACGGCTGTAGACTTGCTGACGGCGTCGCACCACTCGGTCGAACCCACCGACGTCTACCGCCCTTTGACTTGTGTGGGAGCGTACGTGCTCGACCAGACCACAGGAAAAATTTTCTCGATTCTCGCCAAGGAAACCATCTTAGCGACGGGTGGCCTCGGCAGCGTATTCTTGCACACAACGAATCCCCCGGGCGCGCGTGGCGACGGCATCGCTATGGCCTATCGCGCCGGGGCGCGCTGCATCAACATGCAATACGTTCAATTCCATCCGACAGCGCTCCTCGCCCCAGACGGCTGCTTTCTGATTTCGGAAACGGTGCGCGGAGAAGGAGGCCGGCTCGTCGATCGCCAGGGCCGGGAATTTATGCAGCGGTTTCATCCCGCCGGCTCGCTCGCTCCGCGCGATGTTGCCGCGCGCGCCATTTATCAGACCATGCTCGAATCGGGCGAGCCTTGCGTCTATCTCGACATCACCCAGAAACCCGCCGACCAGCTTCGCGAGCGCTTCCCCGGCATCTATGCCGTCTGCATGGAGCGCGGGATCGACATGACGCGCGAGCCCATCCCCGTGGTTCCCGCTGCGCATTACAGTTGCGGCGGAATCGCCACCGATGACTGGGGGCGCACGACGGTGGATCGCCTGCGCGCCGTCGGTGAAGTCGCGTGCACCGGTTTGCACGGCGCCAATCGCCTTGCCAGCACATCACTGCTCGAGTGTCTCGTGTGGGGGATCCGCGCCGGCCAGCAAGCCGCCGAACGCATCCACCGCGTCAGTGATTTCTACTTTCCCCGAGTGGCTGACTGGCGCTATGAGAACGAGCCCGCCGACCCTGCGCTCATTTCGCAGGACTGGCTGACAATCCAGCACACCATGTGGAATTATGTGGGCCTGATCCGCAGCGAGAAAAGATTGAATCGCGCGATGCGCGTGTTACGCGAGCTGGACCTGGAAATCGCGCGTTTCTACGAAAAATGCGAAATCAGCGATTCCATCATCGGCCTTCGCAACGGCATCCTCACCGCGCTCCTGATCCTCGAAGCCGCCGATCAGGCCCGCGAGAGTCGCGGCTGCCACTATCGGATGGACTAGTAGGACAGGCTTCCAGCCTGTCGCCTTTGAACTTGCCGATGGGTACGAAACCCGACAGGCTGGAAGCCTGTCCTTCTTTTACGCCCAGGAAAATCCGTGTTTCGCGAGGGGTACGGAGCAATACCTCTGCCCGGCAACTTCAAATATCGCCTTGAACACCGCGGGCAGAATCGGCGGCAGCGCCTGGCCAAGGCCATCGATCACGATACCCTGCACCTGATTCGCGGCGTTGCTCGGATTGATGATCTGGCTTCCGATGTCCCCCGCCACCCCAATTTTGAATTTCTTTTTCCGCTGCCTGCAATTAGCGCGATTTCTTTTCCACCGGGACGGCAGCCGCGCGCTCTTTCACCTGCCATTCGCTTACCGGGATGCGCGGCATGTCGAATAAATCCGACGTGCGGGCGTACCAACCGCGGCCATGCATGCGGCCGAGCAACTTTAAGTTTGGTGTATCGATGTAATACTTCCCGGCGTCGAGCACGAATTCGTCGCGGACATGCATGGCCACCGCACGGCCAAGGACCAGCCCGCTCTCACCCAAATCGATGATTTGCATCAGCTGGCATTCCAACGCCACGGGGCTCTCCGCGATGCGCGGCGGCTTCACGCGCGCGGATGGCAGAGTCGTCAATCCCGCCTGCTCCAATTCGTTCACGCTGTGATCGAATTCGATTCCCGTTACGTTCATCGCTTCGGCGTTCGCTTCGGAGACCAGGTTCACGACAAACTCGCCGGTTTCTAGAATGTTCGCGCGGCTGTCCTTGGCCTGCCCTGGCTTGCGATTACCGATGCCAATGGCGACGACCGCCGGATCACCCGAAAGCACATTGAAGAACGAAAAGGGCGCCGCATTGAGCAAGCCCTTGGCGTCCTGGCTGACCACCCAGGCAATCGGCCGAGGCGTCACCGTGGAGACCAGCAGTTTGTAGCATTCCTTGCCCGGGATTTCCTTGAAGTCGAACAACATTGAGAATCCTCCCCCGAGCCAATCCGCTTGCGGGCCAGCCCGGTCCGGCACAGATCGTTGCGATTGCCACGGATCACACAAATATAGCAGAGCGCCGGGCCGTTGAGCGCATCTTAGAAATCGACGGCGGTTCCGTCTTTACTTCGGTCGCGACGCGTGCTAATTTATTTTCCCGTAACCGCCATCGTAGCGCCAGGCGGCTGGGCCACTGTTAAACGTCCCTTCAGCGATTTTGTCGCGGCTCGAACCCTCCCGAGTAAGCGGAATACGTTTCTGCCGATATGTAAGGCATGGGCTTGGTGTAGGCGATTTTCGAGCGCCAGACCACCCAGCGCATAGACGGCGGAGGCCTTAAAGGGGAAATCTTGCTTAAACTGCGCAAAGTCGAGCTCGTTGGCTTCAAATCGTTTTGCGAAAAGACGAATATTACTTTCAGCGGCGCCGGGCTCACCTGCATCATCGGGCCCAATGGCTGCGGCAAGTCCAATATCGTCGACGCTATTTCCTGGGTTCTGGGCGAGCAAAGCCACAAATCGCTCCGCGCCGAGCGGATGTCCGACTGCATTTTTAACGGGACCGCCAAGCGGCCTCCGCTTGGTCTGGCGGAAGTCACGCTGACGCTGGTGGATCCGGAACTCGCGGCTGCGGCGGAGTTCGTGTTGGGACCTCAGCAGGGCGACGTGTCAACGCCTGGGCCTGTGGGAGTTCCTGACAGCGCTTACGGGGCGACGGGAAAAACTTTCAACACAGAGGGCGCGGAGAAAAGCGGAGAGAATCCAGATCCTGCCAACAGCGATGCATCGATAGAAGTGCAGCCGGATGGCGAAGCTACTCAAGAGCCACGCTTCCTGAAAAAGAAGCGCGCCGCGACGGAAAAGCACGCGATGCATTTAAAGCCGGGCGAAGTCGTCGTGGGACGGCGCCTGTATCGTTCGGGGCAAAGCGAGTACCTCATCAATGGCCGCGTGGCTCGTCTGCGCGACATCCAGGATTTGTTCATGGGGATCGGGCTCGGCCCGGACTCCTACGCAATCATTGAGCAAGGTCGCATCGGCCAGATTCTCAGTTCCAAACCGACTGACCGTCGCGCCATCATCGAAGAAGCCGCCGGAATCACGAAATTCAAAACCAAGCGGCGCCTCTCGGAAGCCAAATTAGAATCCTCCAAAGTGAACCTTTCGCGGGTGAACGATATCTATGTGGAGGTCGAGAAGCAGCTTGCCTCTCTCAAACGGCAGGCCTCGAAGGCTCGTCGATATGCCGAATTTCGCGAGCAAATGCGCGGTTTGCTGCGCCAGGTTCTGGCTAGCAAAGCCAAGGAACTCGATCTCGAGGCGGATCGATTAGCGAACTTGGTTGGTGGAATCTCACAGCAGGAATCC
>Ga0206968_10111_pt1 | contig 23423 bp, 20 predicted proteins | sample Alteio_BWOrgHeat_22_FD_153254 | JGI IMG/M metagenome (GOLD analysis project Ga0206968, IMG submission 153254) | Enriched cells from forest soil in Barre Woods Harvard Forest LTER site, Petersham, Massachusetts, United States -... | ecosystem: Environmental > Terrestrial > Soil > Temperate forest >... | reverse complement strand
GGCTTTTCAGCCTGCACCGATAGTCTATAATGGCGGGTGGAGGCATCGCGGCATGTCGGGGAAAACAGTCCGGCTATTCACCGTTTCCGTTCTGCTGATGGCGGGCGCTATGCACGCATCGGCCGAGACGTCGACTGAAAGTGTCACCGTCACGGCGTCGCGACGTGGGCTGCACGAGTTCACCAAGACCTTCGCCGCGCCGACACCGATCACCGGCAAGATGGCGCGCTGGGAGCGCCACCTGTGCCCGCTCGTGGTGGGCCAGAATCCCCACTTCGCCGCATTCATCATGCAACGGGTCAAGTATATCGCGCTGGCGGTCAACGCGCCTGTCAATACCGACGCGTCCTGCACGCCCAATATCGAGATCGTCTTCACCACCACGCCGCAGGATCTGCTCGACACCGTCAGCAAGAATGACCAGCACTATCTGGGTTACTTTTCGTCAGTCGCCGAGAAAAAGGCGCTGGCGACCGTCACCAGGCCCATCCAGGCCTGGTACGCCACCGAATCCACCGACATCAGGGGCCAGCGCCGGCTGGACACGGGCAGGTCCATTGTCGGCGGCACCACCGTACAGAACTTCAATGACCTGACGGGCCCCGTGGGCGACATCGCGGCGAACTCCGCCGGCACCGCCCTGACCGATATGGCCCCCTTCTTCTACTCGACCGGCAACCACCTCAATGACGGCATCCATACCGGCTTCAACCATATCCTGATCGTGATCGATTCCACCAAGCTGGCGGGACAGGATATCGTGCCCCTGGCCGATTATATCTCCATGCTGGCGCTGACCCAGCTCAACTCGCAGGATGCCTGCCAGGATCTGCCCAGCATCGTGAACAGGATGGCGCCGGACTGCAGCCATGCGGTGGACGGCTTGACCAAGTACGACCTCGCCTATCTCCAGGCCCTCTACCACATGACCACCGGCAGAAACATGGTGTTGCAGCAGGGTGAAATCGGCGACCTGATGACGGATAGGCTTGCGGAGATGAAGTAGCGAGGAGCGGTTCGCCGGAGCGCTAGCGAAGGCGGACGAAACCGTCCAGTGGACGGTTTCGAGCGACGAGCGCCGCGAGCTTAGGCGAGCGGCCGTGGAAGAATTGGGGTCAGAGTAGATTTAATTGTTGCTTGTAGGCGCGCAGGAACGGGCTAGGCAGATGCGGAGCGGAACTTCCTGCCGCGCACCCGCGTGACGCTGTTGCTAGCGGGTGCTTGGCATTCACATTCCCGCGAACCGCGGGAATGTGAATGGTGCGCCCTAGGGGAGTCGAACCCCTCTTGCAGGAATGAAAAGGCGGGCGGTTTTAAAGCGGATCAGCACCTTACGCTTACAAACCGCATAAATGCGTTCCAAGCAGTTCCAATGGCTTACAAAGGCGACTTACAAACCCTCGGGAGCCCCCTCCCTGCCCGCTCGCTCTCTCTTCATACGGCAAGCATCGCAGCCAAGCCGCGACACTTGAAGACACCTCACGGGTCTGCAGATCACTACTCGGCAGCCTGGGCCACAGCCCCGACAGGACGGAGGTACCAGCCACCGTGATTAGACGAATAGAAGGTCTGCGAGTTTTCAGCGCGGGCATACGCCTCATTGGTGACGTAGACCTGCATCACGCTGCTGTTGGTATCGATGATGATGCAATTTGCCTGATTGTTTGTGATGATCGGCAGGTCCCGGTTGTACCAAGGGTCATACGCGAGGTGCTCCGAAGGCGCATTTCCGAACAGCGTCAGCTTAGGGCGCAGGACATCGAGGAACTCGAAGCCGCGGTCAGAATGACGACCATGGTGAGGGGCGATCAACACATCAACGTCGGCCACGTCAGCGGAATGGTTGGCGATGATGTGTTCAATCGTAGCGTCGTGGGCGTCGCCCAAGAATAATATGCGCCCGCCCGTTGAGCGATACAAAATCGCGTACGAGCAGTCGTTGTGATCCCCACTGTCGTTGGCGCTGGAAACCAACTCCGGTGTCGGGGCCAAGATATAAATGCCGTCGCCGCCGCCACCGCCCTGATCGTCCATATTCCAGTACTTGTTGCGGTCGCCGGCATGGAGCGTGAGGCGGTTCGGAGCCCCTGTCGCCGTGCCGTCGCGCAAGGACTTGTAGAACTCCCAGTCTTCCTGCCGGTAAGGACCGTTGTTGCCCCAGTCGGTCAGTTCCTTGTTGTTCTTGGTGTCCCAGAAGTTCGTCACCGAGAACGCTGCGAAGAAGTCCTTGATGCCGTCGAGATGATCCATGTCCGGGTGGGTGGCGATGAAGCGGAAGATGCTGGTGATGCCGTGCGCCCGCATGTATTCAATCGGGTTCGCGGGATAGTCCTTCTGGCCGAAGTTGCCGCGCACTGACTTCTGCACGTCGAATTGATTAAACAGGTTCTGCAGGGGTGTGATCGTGGTTTCGAGTCGCGCGTTGCACACATCGATGACAGTGACGTGGCCATTAGGATGCTGGATGACAGAGCAGTCGCCCTGCTTGACGTTCAGGAAGTGGAAGATACCCATTACACAATGCCTTTCTGGTTTATGTGCTCGCGCCTTTCTGGGCGAGGACGTTGGTTACGAAACGGTGACCGCCCACATTCGCGGCGCGTGTTGCAATGGCCCACTGGATCACCAACAGCAGGATGTAAATTTCGGTCGTGGAAATAGGTCGGATGAAGAATGCGGCGGCGGTTCCAAGCATCACCACCATCACCAGCGCCATGAAGGCGAAGTCTCGGGCGAGCAGGAACTGACGGTGCGCCTGTTCGACCGATGGCTCAGTCGAGACGCTCTTGAAGAGGCGGTACCAAAGTACGTTTTGAGCCTTGGGGTCGGTAGGCAGCGGGCCGTGCTTCGCAGCCAGCGCCGCCATATCCACGCGATGGTCTTTCGGCCCGTGCCGCGTGAACGCCTCGCTGCCGGGCAGCGGGTTGTGCCAGCGCCAGAACACCAGCCTGGCCTTCGTGTCGCTGCTGGCCAAGGAGTTGAGCAGGCCAGTCAGGGCCACGCCCACGCCAGCGGGTAACGCGGCCATCCAGCCGCTGGCCAACTTGGGCCAGTCACCGGCGCTGATCGCATCGAGATGGGCGATGACGTAGAATGCTGCGATGTTTAGCGCCAGCAAGGAATAGAGGGCCCGGAGGTTCCGGTCCTTCAAAGACGACGTTGACGGCGCTGCCATTGGATGCCCCACAGACGAAAAAGGGGACTGCCAGATGCGCATCCTGCGCCCTGGCGTCCCCTCCCCTATGGACCACTAAATAGGGCACTTTCCCCCACCGCGTCAACAGGCCGCGATTTGTTCTATCGACATCTGGTAGGTTTTTCTTTCGATTCTAAATCATTCCCTTTTTGTTCCAATGGGTTGGGGCCGCGTGTCCGATGCCACCCGTGACCGGCGCCTGCGACTTGATAGGATGCCTGGAACTCGGGCGGGGTGGCAACGTGACTCCAAGGCTTTTCGCGGCCGGTTTGGCGCTCGCGATACTCTCTGTGTGCGTTCCGCATAGCGGCGTGGCCCAGTCCGCCACTGCGCACGCCCAGCTTCTCCATGGCGCCAACATCACACTGAACCATTTTAAGGAAGACCCCGCTTTTCGCCAAGCAGCCGAGATGATCAGCAGCGCGCCTGCAATCTATATCGTACCGAAGATGATCAAAGGCGGATTCATCTTCGGCGCCGAAGGTGGCGATGGTGTGTTGCTGGTGCGTCACGGCAATAGCTGGGGCACTCCAAAATTCTATAGCATGGGTTCGGGCTCCTTTGGCCTGCAGATCGGCCTGGAACAGGCCGAACTGGTCTTCATCATCAATTCCCGCGAGGCACTGCGTGACATCGAACAGGGCGAGCTCAAGTTGGGCGCTGGCGCCGGCATCACCGTCGTCACCCTGTTCAGCGCCGCGGAAGGCGCCACCACCACCCATGGCGGCGACATGGTGGTCTGGTCCTCGGGCACGGGCGCCTATGGCGGCATCCACTTAAACGGCTCGGTGATCAAGGAAGACAAAGATCCGAATGTCGATGCCTCGTCGCTCAAGGAAGCGACGACGCTTCTGGCGAACCTCGCTACCCTGCAAGACGGAACATCGCTGAATCCCGCACCGCCGATCCATGCCCCACGCAATCATCATCCATTGCCATATCTGCCGCGTCCCTTGTCACTAACGAAGCCGGTGCAGGCCGTATCACCGCCTCATACGAGAACGACAGAGTTTCAGCCGAAGCCTCCGGTTCCGAAGCTGGATGTAAAATACAATGCGCCGAGCAGTATTCCCCTCGCCGCCGTGACGGATTTTCGGCTCATCATCGCGTCATCCCATGCCGCGAGCACTGGGGATTTCAATGGTGCGCCGGGTCCAGTGGAGGGACATCGGATTTCAAAGGTCAACCACGCTAAGGCGGTGATGTCGGGCCCGAAGGATTTCGTGGACATCTCGTCGGGATCGGCCGCCTGCCAAACGGTAAGCGCGAATGACAATCCGTCCTGGGACTGGTCTGTGACACCGAAGACCACCCAGCCCTTCGACCTGCAGGTCGATATCTGGGAAGTCGGTCCCGACTGCAATACCGCGGCGCCCATTGTCCACCGAATTGACAATTTTACGATCACGGTCACCGCTACTTGGTGGCAGGCGGTGACCGACTGGCTGACAAGGCTCGATCCCGGATTGAAAGTGCTGTTCGAGCTGATAGCCGCCGCTGGCGGAGCTTTTGCGGCCTGGAAATGGCTGCTGCCGGCGTTGCGGGGAACCTCCGCTTAAGGCGACCACCCAGACGTGGCGGTTGCCAAGCCCGCCAGCCGCGGGACACGGAAACACCGGTACAGTTACCGTCCGGGCAGCCGGTGCGGGCAAACGTATCGCAACCGTGTGCCAGTCCGCTCATAATGACGAACCCGCTCTAGGTAGCTAGGATCACCGGATGACGCGCCCAAGACCGACAGGACCGCCGCCATCGCCAGAGGAGTTCGACGCCCTGGGCGTTATCGCGCGCCACAGGGTCGTCCCCCGCAGTATGTGCCGACGATTGCAGACTATCGGCCTGATAGAGCACAAATCCGGCAGCTTTCGCCACCGAGCTTGTTCACACTATCGCGTAGCTCGAATCAAACGATAACGCGGCCTACGAAGGGCTGACGAGCCATCGATCGAAGTGGAGAAGCGGCTTAGGACACCTAATTAGAGTCATTCCCCTCGGCGTGTTGTCCCGTCGCAAACCCTTGAATGCCGAATGGGCCGCCAACGAAATACCGATATTTCGTCCAACGGGATTTTCCAAACGCGTCTTTGTATCGGATCTCACCATGGGCAACTAACGCGTGCGTACCTCCTGACAGGGCATTGTACTCCGTGTGGGTTAACGACCGCGTGAAAATGTGGCTTTTTGTTATTTCTATGTTGGGTCCAGCGGTGGTCTTAGACGTATTTGGATCGGCGAAGTTGAGAGCAGAAAGGCTCCCGGTCACGATCGGCCATGGGACAAAATCAATTTCACCGACGATCTGGGATTTATAGGCTGGTGTTTGGCCTAGGTTGGCTGCCACTATTACAACACCTGGCGTCTGTCCCGCTGCGATCGGCGTTTGTGTAGCGAAACCGGTACTCACCACCGCTGATTTGGTCGGATAAACGTAGGCGCGTTGCTGACGCTCGCTTGAGGTTTTCGCTTCACGCACCAGCAATTGTGTCGACAACCAAAGACCGAGCGTAGCAACCCCCAACAGCCATTCTCCAGGCCGTATTCCTAAAAACACGATTTCAGTCATGTCGTTCTCATTTCCCACCGATGGGCGATCATTTCCACTGCTATGCTGATTTTCGCTCTCCGAGTTCTTTTTTAATTCTTACCCACTCGGTCTTGAGTATCTGGTGAGCGATCTTCGATATTGCTTCATCCTTTTCGAGCCGCTCGATCTCACCGTCACTAAAGCGCATGTCATTTATTTGCACGAGAAGTTCTTGCGCGTCTGGCTCATCTGGATTCAGCAACAATTCTAGCTTTGTCTTGAGCGCGGCCAACTTTCTTTGATCCTCAGGGCGGATATCTTTCTCATCCGTAGACATCAAGATTGAATGATACTCGCACAAAGTGTCTCTCACGCACTCGATCCACTTTTGCCGGAACGCAGCAATTGTGTGTCGACCGGCGCCTTCAGCGCCCATCATCGCGGCCTGCGCGGCAATCAGTTCAGCTTTTGATTGTCGATAGCCAACATAGAGCTGAATTCCAGCCACTGTTGCAGCCGCCGCGGCGGCTGCAGCGGCCGCGAAAGCGGAAATTGTGGAAGCATCAAGAGCCATCGCGTTCGCCTCGATACTCTGACGCCACAACCCAAAGCCGCTGTGCGGGTTTGCTGTGACTAATCTCGCGCTACTGTGAGCACGTTAGGCCGGCCAGGGCTTGAAATGCTTGGCGAGTGCCACGCCCTGGCCCTGATAGTGAGATTTAATAGTGCTACCATAAACTATATCGGGCGGCCCGCTTGCGAGGCGATGATAGTTGAGCCAGCCGACAGTCTGGCCGTGCTCCAGCATGAACGACACTCCGTACGACCGCACTTCCAGTACAGCCCTGCTACCACCTGCGCCGGACTTTTCACTCCAGCCAAAACCGGGGTCAAAGAAGCCAGCATAGTGGACGCGAAACTCTCCGGACGCCGAGTCGTAAGGAATCATCTCGGCCGCCAAGTTGGGTGGCACCCCGACCTCTTCAGAGGTCGCCAAAATGTAGAAATCGCCTCGGTCGAGATATAGGCGACCGTTCGTGCTCTCGATTTTTTCCCAAAAGTCGCGTGGGTCATAATGACCGACTTTGGTCAGATCAATTGGATCTGTGGTTGCTCGCGCCTTATAGCCGACAATGCTTCCAGGACGGGCGCCACGGAGATCTACCGTAACGGGAACGAGATTGTTGCGGAGCGGTAAACGTGTGCCAGTCGTCCGGACAAGCTGTCCCTTGTCGTACAAATCGTCTATGCCACCTGTTGTGGTCTTAGGTTGTTCGGGCGACGTCCCGCGATGAAACCGCAACTGGTTCAACCGGTCGCCTTCACGAACCACAATACTGAACATCTGGGGGGCGACTTCGATATAGAGCGGACCTGCATACCTGCGATCAACGCGGTCAAAAGCTGTTGCGCCATCAGTGATGAGGCGCGTGAGCACATCTAGCCGGCCAGTAGAACTCTTGGGATTGGCATATCCGACCAGTCCGTTGGTTAGTCGGGCGCTTTCTTGAAGCTCAACGACATAGACAATTCCCCTTTCAAAAACCGCGCCTTTGGACAGGTCTATCTCGGGGGCCGAATCGAGTTCCCTCACGCGGTCAAGGACCTTCACGCCGGTGCCGGGCAGGAAGCTCGCACGCACACGAAACGCTCGGCGGCCGACACGCAAGTCGACGCTTGCCGGCTGAAACTGATCGCGCAGAAGCCCACCAGACGCGGCCAGCTCACCGGCCCGTTCCAGATGCCTCAGGCCCTGAAATGAGATCACCCCCGTGTTGGGGTATCCAATCACATTCCCTGTCGGCTTTTCGTCCTCCATCGGGAATAACCCAGGTGTGCTACCGATGTCGCTCATGTCATACCGTTCGCCAAAGCGCCAGACCTCCCCCGGAAGTAGGGCATTGCTGAAGTTTTAGAGCCGTATCACGCCTGCGCAAGTGAATTTCAGCGCACATTTTGTCCCGGCGTGGGCGTTCAGCCCGGCGGTTCCAAAGCACTGATTCGGGCTGCGGAGTCGGAGATATCCACAAATCCACAGGCCTGTGCATCCCTTGCACTGTGCGCGAATCTTAGAGGCAAGAGACCATCCGATGATGGCTTTTTTGCAATCGTCGCTTCGGATAGGCCGGAATTTCCCCAGGGGCACAATTTCCTGGACCGTGGGAGTTGGGGCGTTCGTCCTTGCCCTGGATGGAGCCTATGCTTCTCCGCCTTCTTCGCCGGTCTTTTGGCAGCGTTTCTAGCTGGTGGTTCGGAGAGTCGCTTGCATGATGCGCCAACTCGGCGAAAAGTGTAGGTGGGTAGAACGCAACCTGAAGGGGTGCCCGATGTTACTGACTGATGCCGATATTCGCTCGCGAGGAATAATTCAAAACGGATCCAACAGCAGATATAGAGACACAGGGTACGATCTAACCGTTGCACTCATCATTGATACAAGAGGAAACGACCACCAAGACAGCTTCAGGATTGCGCCAAGCGGAATAGTGGAACTGATTTCGGCAGAAACTGTACAATTGCCGTTAAATGTAACTGGTTTTGCCCACGTCAAAACGTCCCTTGTTGATAGCGGTCTACTCCCTCTCAACATTGGGATGATCGACCCAGGCTGGAACGGTCGTATATCAGCAACCCTGCTTAATTTCGGCGACGGAGAGGTAAAGCTGATACAGAAGGGCGATATCTTTCTACGGCTCACCTTTATAGAGCATCAGGCAAGCGCCTTAGCAAAACAAACAGTGATGACCGACGATGAGTACATTAAAGCCAAACGAGCAAAAATCTCGCAGAATTTCGGCAGAACATTCTTGGGCTGGGACAGGTTCAAAAAGACAATAATCAAATATACTGACGATAAAATAAGGCAATCCGAAAATCGAGTTCTACCCACACGCGCTGCACTTCTCGTCGCGTGCGCGGGCGTTATTTTGGTAGCTGTACAACTGTACGTTACTTACGTAATAGCCGCCGATCCCTATCACTGGATTGGACGTAGATGGGATGAAGTCGCCACGAAGGAACAAGTGAAGAACGCCGCTTCGCAAGCTACGAACGCCCTTGCTGCGGCTAAGCAGGACCAGCAGCAGATCGACGATATGAAAAAAGCACTTGCCTCGCTTTCGAGGTCACCCAAGAGCGCGGTTGTCTCGCATCACGAGCCATAACGGAGTCCAAGTGCCGAGACTTGCAGTCTATGAATCATTAAATGACGCTCAAGTTTCTGTACTGAGCGAACTTTTGTCATCCGGTAAACCTGCCGATCCGCGCGGCCTTGCGACGAAGGAACTGTTGTTTTCAAACTTCGCCATATTGAACCCTCGCGCAAGGCTCTTAACGTTGAGGGGGCGCCATTGGGATTTAGCGGTGGCTCTCGGAGAGTTTTGTTGGCATGTGGCCGCGTCAAACGATGCTGATTTTATTGCTTATTATGCGAGTGCGTGGTCGGACCTAGCTTCCCCAGATTGCACAATCCCGGGCAGTAGTTATGGAAGGACGATCTTTGCCGGCTCAGAAACCAAGCCCAGTCAATGGACGATGGTGAAAACTCTGTTGAAGATCGATCACTTCTCACGCCGAGCAGTTCTCTTCTTCAATGCCTCCGAGCATCGCTTGGTTCCATCCGCGAGTGACGTTGCATGCGCCTCATCGTTTCAGTTTCTGATAAGAGAGGGGAAGCTAGACGCCATTCTAACGATCAGAAGCAATGACGCCATCTTTGGGTTGCCCTATGACGTGTTCTTCTTTTCGATGCTTCAAGAAATGATGGCTATCGAACTGGGGATAGAATTAGGCACCTATTTTCACAGCGCGGGCTCAATGCACCTCTACGAACGGCACATTGATCTAGCCGGACGAACTATCGCAGAAGGGGCGTTCAGCGCATCTCCGATGCCAGCGATGGAAGAGGTCGGCTCAATTGCTGCGTTTTTAGATTTCGAGCAGTCTCTGAGACTACATCCAGACCGACATACAATCGCCTCGCCACATGGTGTTTACTGGCACGAACTTGCCAAGGTTCTGCTTTGGCATAGCGCAAGGAAGCGGGGCTTTCCACGCATTGAACTTGGCTCGCTCGCGGAAGGACGCTATAGCGCCCTCCTAGACCACGTACTCCAAAGGGGTCACTAATGTCGCGCGTTACGCTCTTGTCCATGCTCGCGCGATAGTTGCTGCTGCTAACCATCATTAAAAGCCGCTGAATTACCGTGTTTTTTTGCGGCCAATAGTGCTTCTTGATAAGAAAACACCATTGCAAGCGAGCTTTCACGCAGCTTTTTCTACCAACGGTCGGGCTCAAGCAAACGAGTCTGGATGATCTCCAGACTAATGGACTCGGCAGTCAATCGGCTCCGCAAGTTGACCAAAACAAACTCGATTGCCCTACTTAGCTCACCGTTCTTATCTAGCTTTGAATCGGTCGAATTGGTTTCGAGATATGCCGCTAGATTTTCCAGCTTCACAAGCTGGCCATGTTTATCCGCTTTTTCCAACAGGAATTTTGTCACTTTTTCTAGCAAACGACGTTGTCGATCCTGTTCCCGTCGATTTTCCTCGGCCTCTTTTGCTATCCGTGCCTCTTCGGCCTCTTTCGCACGCTGGTGCCGTGCAATGGCTCCTCCCACTTTCAATGCCGACAACATTTCGCTGAGGTAGTCTTCCAGACGTTTGGTGGACCTGTCACGCCATCGTCCGACAATAGGATCCCCCTGCCATGGCGCTTGTTTGGGATCTGATATCTCCAGCACCAACCGACCCGAGGGAGAATAATCCCAGGCGGGATAAACATTGCGAGTACTCTTATAAGTAATGTTGTAACGCAACCGCGTTTCATCTTCCCTAGCCTGCTGCTTCAGGTCCACTGGCGTGGGCACGTGTTCTGCCTTGGTCTTAGTCTCGTAGATCCGAACTGCAAGCGGCTGCTCATCGACCACGATCCGAAATTCCGCATTTGACGATAGCTGATAGCCTTTCTCGGTCGCAGCGTTCAGCATGGCATGGATCAGCACCACGACCCGATCAATCGACGCTGATCCGATTTTCACGTCGAGCTTTCCAGCTCCTCCGCATACAACGAAGCCTTCGTCGTCAGGCTTTACCTTCCTAAGTATCTTCTCGCTGGCAAAAGCGAGAGGATGAAGTTTTACAGGCCGCTCCGTTGGGACTGAGATCCGGTTCTCTGGCCGAGTGAGTTCCTGCTCGACAATCCGACGTGTCTCAAGAACCTCGGTCGGAAGACTCGGCTTCAGACGCGCATGAAGATTTACGCTGTCCGATTGACCTGATTTGAGTGGAGGAAGCGGCGGTTGGGTGACCCTCTTACCGTGCTGCAGCTTGGCCCAGTAGCCCAAAGGAGGTGTAGGGATGCCATGCTTGATGCATATCTTTCGAATCGCGACGTCGGAAACACCAAATTCCTTCGCGACGTGTGTTACGGGTTGTTCCCAGACCAAAGCGTACAGATCGGCACGTTTCATCAATTTACATAGCCCGTTTGGCGAGGCTGGGCGGCTCAAAAATCACGGAAACCCGTGTGCCCCGACAGCGAGGGCATTTCAAGCGGCTCGCGAGCATGGACAACGGGAAACCGTGACCGCGGGTGGCCAGCAACGTTTCTAGGTCGAGCTCACGGTGATAGTCGCACTTTTCGATTCTAACGATCCCGATGTGACCGCCGCGCAGGCACCGCAGCCTCAGCCGCCAGCCCAATTCCCATGCCTGACCCAGGGTCTCCACTGCCATGAGAACAATAGGAGAACATTCCTTGGTTAGGAGTCAAATCAGCCGGTTTTCCGCGGTACATTTGCAGGATGTGCAATCTATACTCAGTGACTTGCAGCCAAGCGGCGATCCGCGAACTTGCCCGCGCCTTCCGCGACCTGACTGGCAACTTGGCCCCCCTCCCCGCAATCTTCCCTGACCAAGTGGCTCCGGTCGTCAGGACCGGGTCAGACGGCGTCCGTGAGCTGGATATGATGCGATGGGGCTTCCCCCCGCCAACACACGTTACCGGCGGCGCTGTAACAAACATCCGAAACACGACGAGCAACTGGTGGCGACCTTGGCTGACCAAGCCGGAATCTCGCTGTTTGGTCCCAGTGACGAGCTTCTGCGAATACGATCACCGGGGCGGCAAGCCTGTGCCCACTTGGTTTGCCCAGGACGAAACTCGGGCACCCTTCTTCTTCGCCGGTGTCTGGCGCGGCTGGGAAGGCACACGCGGTACGAAAACAGCGCCCGTGACCGGCTGGCATCAAGTCTTTGCCTTCCTAACCACCGAGCCCAACTCGGTCGTAGCGCCAGTCCACCCTAAGGCTATGCCTGTCCTGCTCTTGACCGAAGCAGATCGTGAGACTTGGCTGACAGGCGCGCTGGAAAATGCACTTGCGCTCCAACGACCCGCACCGGACGATGCGTTGCGCACTGTGGCGAAGGGATTAAAGCAGGATGCATACCGCTGGAAAGGCCGTACAACTTCACCGACAAATGCAATGGATTTCCCAGTTTAACGCAAAAGGCGTAACAAATGAGTGAGGAATTTACAAAAGCCGTTAAGAAAATGCAGCCTTGGCTGCTGCACCTTCTCAAGCAACACCCGATATTGCTCGGCGAAACTAAGCAATTTCCCACCAAGCCTGGCGTGTATTTGATTTCAGACGGTACCGGCCATTTGTACGCGGGGCGTTGCAAAAACATTCGGCAGCGCATGAAAAATCACGGTGGAACATCGCCTGCTAGTTCAACATTCGCATTTCGATTGTCTTGTCAGGCAATAAAGCGAAAGGTTTCATATAAGAAAGGCGATGGCCGTAAGGAGCTAATGGCCAATGCGACGTTCAAGCGCACATTTCTCGGTAACGTCAACAAGATAAGACAGATGAACGTCAGACACATAATTATCGAAGAAGATGTTTCTCAACATTTGTTTGAGCTTTACGTTCACTTGGCGCTAAAAACACCACACAATAGCTTCGCGACACATTAGCAAAGAACACTCAGTGCATCCCAAATCTATAGACCGCAGGCAGCCAAAGACGGGCAAATAAAATGCCGGACAAACGCTTTCTAATGGAGGCAAGTAAGTTGGACATGTGGCTCGTCCGCGATTCTGGACTCCGTCTTAGTCCGGCCAAAGGTGTCCCAGGAAAATTCCAAATGAGATCCGATGAAGAAGTAAAATCTGCGCTAAGCAAGGTATTTCAGAGTTATGGTTTGGATCCGCAAACATCTATAAAACTCATAGCTAGGGCTGGTGTAGATTATCCGTATGGCACTGCGAGACTCCAGATCACGCTCAGAGGCGAAGGAAGCGATTTTTTCATGGCTTGCCAGGCAATCGACGAACTCTGAATTTGGAACACCTTCCCAGCATCTTGCCGTTAGATAGTTTCTGCAGTGGCTCGACACAAAAACCGACAACAGAAAAGCGCCAAAAAACGGCAAACTCGTTGTGTTTGTGAAAGGCGCGGCTATTCCAAACCGAGGCTTTAATGCTTGACGAAGCGGACGCCGACGGATTTGCCACTAAACTCGCGGCTGCGACTGGCCGAGCTGTTCGGGACTATGGCGACGAAGACGTCGTCAATGAAGAGCCGTTTTCGGATCAGTTATGTGGGCGGCTGAAAGAAACACTCGAAAGTTTCAAAACGGCCAATATTGATTGGCAGGTCGATGTTGCGCAGGCGAGCCTCGGAAGAGGGCGATTGCGCGCCCGCACTCTTGCCAAGCACAAGGAGGAGCCGGATCTGGGGGCCGACCTAGTAATGACCCTAGATATCGACACACCGACGTACAGTGTCCGCAAAGGTTTTCTAGCGCAGGCAAAACGATTGCAGCCTGGAAAACTACTGAGTAATGAAAAGCATCGTGAGCTGATCGGACAGTGTGATCGGATGCTGAGCGTCACGCCTGCAAGCATGGTTTTTTTATATTCTACCGAGGAAGTCACAGTTGTTCCGGCGGCTGCCGTAATGGCGCTGCGTCACACAAACCTTTGGAAGATTGTTACATACGAAATTGAGATTCTGTATCGTGATTTTGCCATCTGCTGGTTTGGAGACCCTCGCCTCCAATCCACTGACCGCCAATCCCTCGAAGGTCTTCGCGCAGCGACTGGCGCGAATGCGGCGCTACGATTTTCTGGACGGCAAATTCGCTAACTCAAAACTGATGATCAAAGCAATTGGGAGCGAATTTCAGCTACCGAACTTGTGTTAAATGACCCATAGATTAACTTCTTCGTCACAAAGAGATGGCCCAAGTCGCCTTAGGGCAGCCGTTCCTGCTCGTGGACGAAAGAGGCGAACGCCGATATGGTCGCATAACTTCTGCGAGCCGCGCCCTAGTGGTCACTGAACATCGGGGGAAGCCGTGCATATTACCAAGACTGTAATCAAAAATTATCGATGCCTAACGTCATGCGTGACGTCGCTCAACGACGAGCTAAACATTGTTGTTGGGAACAACGAGTGCGGCAAATCTACGCTTCTAGAAGCAATTCACTTGGCACTGAGTGGTCAGCTAAACGGCCGCCTGGTTCAAACAGAGCTGCACCCCCATCTTTTTAACCAGGGGGCGGTCAAGGAATATATCGAGGGCTTACTGGCCGGTAAGATCGCCCCGCCGCCGACCATACTGATCGAATTGTACTTCGCAGATGTTCCGGCGTTGGCCGCACGCAAGGGCACGAACAACTCCCTGAAGGAAAACGTGCCTGGCGTCAAAATTATCATGGAGTTCAATGAAGACTACAACGCCGAGTATGCGTCATACGTCAGCGACCCAAAACTGATCCGAACCGTGCCGGTCGAGTACTACATAGTGCGGTGGCGCGATTTCGCCGACAACGACATTACTGCGCGCTCGATTCCGATTAAACCGAGCCTAATTGATGCCAGCACCATTCGCAATAATACAGCGGCGAGCCGCTACGTCGTGGACATCATGAAGGACAGCCTAACCCGGAAGGAGCAAGTTGACCTTGCCCTCAGCTACCGGCTGATGCGGGACCGATTTCTCGACGAAAAGAAGGTCGCCGCCATCAACTATGCGCTGGCCGCCAAGAAGGGCAGTATCTCGAACAAGACGCTGTCAGTCTCGCTCGACACTTCGTCGCGCACGAGCTGGGAAACAGGCGTAATGCCTCAGCTCGATGAGATACCGATGACATTGATCGGCAAGGGCGAGCAAAACAGCGTCAAGGTCAAGCTGGCCCTCGAAACATCCTCCGAATCGCATCTCGTTCTCATCGAGGAGGCCGAAAACCACTTGTCGTATGCCAATCTAAACGCGCTGATCGCGCACATCGCGGCTAACCGCGGCGATAGGCAACTCATTATCACGACGCATAGTAGCTTTGTGCTCAATAAACTCGGCATTGAATCAGTTTTGCTTTTTGGTCGGAAGACCAGCATGACACTTAAACATCTCAACAAGGATACGCAGAAATATTTTTTGAAGCTGCCGGGCCACGACACGCTCCGGCTTATCCTGGCTAGCCGAGCGATCCTGGTCGAAGGGCCGTCAGACGAGCTGATCGTGCAGTGCGCTTTCAAGAAGAAACATGGCAAACTGCCGCTCGAAATGGGCGTAGACGTGATCAGTGTCGGGGCCCTGGCCTTCAAGCGCTTCCTGGAGATAGCGACACTGCTTGATCGTCGCGTCGATGTGGTCACTGATAATGACGGGGACATCGATTTGCTAAAGGCGAAGTACGATGGCTATCTCGACACAGAGCACATCAAGGTTCACTACGACACCGACGTGGCGTTCAAGACGCTGGAGCCCCAGCTTTTGAAGGCGAATGGCCGCGCAGTCGTGAACAAGATCCTCGGCAAAACATACCCGGCCGACGCCGACCTCTTGGCGTATATGAAAAACAACAAGACCGAGGTCGCACTGCAATTCTTCGAGACAACGGAGTCTTGGACCGTTCCGACCTACATCGAGGCAGCCGTTGGCTGACGAAGTTATCATTGCGGCCGCGGGTGGTGGGAAGACTACGCGAATCGTTGAGCGGGCCGTCGTCCATAAGGTCGGACACACCGCGCTCATTACCTACACGACTAACAACGTGCAGGAGATCAGACACAAGTTTTATATGCACGGCAGTGCGCTGCCTGCGCATGTGGAAATCTGGTCCTGGTATCGATTCTTGCTGCACGAGATGGCGCGGCCCTATCAACGCGCGCTATTGGACCGCCGCATTGATGGCCTGCATTGGGTCGAGGGCCGCTCAGCGATGTACGTAAAGCAGGCGGACACCCTGCGTTATTACCTCTCTGGTGGACGTTTAGTTTATTCGGACAAAATCGCGCAGTTAATCATCGAATGTAATAAGGTGACCGGTGGCGCTGTGATTGAGCGCCTAGCAGAGCGATTTCACACCATTTTCGTCGACGAGATTCAGGATATGGCGGGGTATGACCTTGATCTGCTCGAACTCATTTTGCGCTCGAACATTGACCTAGTCCTGGTTGGGGACCACCGGCAGGCCACCTTTAGGACAAATAACTCGGTTAAGAACAAGGCCTATGCCGGTGTGAACGTCATCAACAAGTTTCGTGAATGGGAAAAGGCAGGGCTCGTGACACTGACATATACGACCGAGACGCATCGTTGCCATCAGTTAATTGCCGATTTCGCCGACGCATTCTTCCCGGGCGAACCTAAGACTAGTTCCAAGAATACAGCCGTCACCGAACACGACGGCGTCTTCCTGATCTCGGCCAAGAGCGTGGCCGCCTATGTTGACCATTTCCAGCCGCAGATTCTGCGGCTCGACCGCCGTACACCGTGCGATAGCTATCCCGCGATGAACTTTGGCGAGTCTAAGGGCATGACCTTCAACCGTGTGCTGATCTTCCCTCATAAGAAAGCGCGCGACTGGTTGGCGTCAGGCCAGTTCAAGCACGTTGAGGACTCCGCGTCGAAGATGTATGTCGGAATTAGCCGGGCCCGTCACAGCGTTGCGTTCGTCTTCGATGACGAAGCAAAGGTGTCCGGCTTGACGCGTTTCTCTTAGTGTAGGGGTCAAAAGCAGCCGTAGTAATCGCACGTAACGGCGCAAAAAACGCCGAAAAACTCACGTAACACTGAAAAGCGTACGGCGCACGAGCCGCTAGAAGCCGTTGAATTTATTGCGTTATTTGAAGACCAATAGTGTATTTTAGTATAAATGCACTATCTAAAGCTCGATTTTTCGCTGCTTTTCATCACACTTCACTGCTAATCGAAACGCCCGTGGCGATAGACGGCTTCTATCGGCTGAGGGTTCAAGGCGAAGAATAAGGACAGTTGCTTCGACAAACGATCAACTGTTCGTAAACGGCCTATCGCTCACCCTATACAAATGGGCAAAGACTGCGCCCGCCTTGGCGTCAATCTCGTCCTCTCCATAGCTCGCAGGTAGGCCGGTTGCGTCACTGTATAGAAAATCATGGATGGCTTGCCGCATCTCGTCTCTCGTTTGTTCTTTGGCACGCCAATCGTCGATTTCCTGCTTCTTGCGCTTGAGAATAGCCAATAGATCGACCGCCACTTTCTTGATGCGACCAATATCTTCCTTCTCCAGATTGGGCTTCTTAAGAAGATCGAAAAGGGCGAGCGTTTCCTCGTCAAGGCCCTCACGCATGGCACGCGTAGACTCTACGTCCAGATCGCCAACAAGCCTCATCAAGGCTTCAAACGTCGCCTCGATTGTCCCCCTGTCTTTCTCACTGTTGTAATCGGCCACAATCTTTTCGTAGCGCTGTTGGAAATTTGTCCGTAGCGGATTCTCGGCGAGCAGCCGCGCCAGTCGCTTCTCGATGGCGTCCTTGAGGTTGTGAACTTCGGTTTGCTTCTTCGGACGCTTTTCGAACTCGCGCCTCAACCGGTCGAAGTCGATGGCGGAAATATCGTATATGCGCCCAACGTTAACTCCGCCGTCCTTAACGGCAATTGCTGGCTCTATGACCGCATGTAATTCCCTTAGGACACTGGAGATGTCGGCCGCGTCGCGATCTTCCTGAAGACTTTTGTAGATGATGTTAATAGCCCCGACCTCAGCCCGATAGTCGTTGACACCTTTGACTGTCAGACACGCCTTAAATTTGTTGAAGACTTCACGGGCCATGACCTCAAAGCGCTTACGGGTTTCGTCGTTTTCGTTGATGAGATTCTTTAAACTCTCAATCGCGGCAATGCGCTGAAAGCCAGAGCTTGCGACGACCGCGCTAAGATGGCCGCCCTTTTCGTCAAGAAAGTGCTTTACCAACGCAATCGCGGCTGACACCTCATGCAGCAGCTCTTCCTCTGGCCGAACCGGATCAGCCTCGCAGTCATTCTCTCCACCATTGCTTCCCCCGAAAGTTGCAAGCGCCTGGCGCAGGCTCTTCAGGATGCCGCAGTAGTCAACAATGAGTCCGTTATTCTTGCCTTCATAGACTCGGTTTGCACGCGCAATTGCCTGCATCAAAGTGTGGGCTTTGAGCGGCTTATCCAGATAGAGGGTCGCGAGACTTGGTACGTCAAAGCCGGTCAGCCACATCGCGCAAACAATGGCAACTCGAAACGGATGTGCCTCCTTCTTGAAGGCGTCTTCAACGCTGATCCGCTTGCCATCCGCATCAACAAATCCCTCTTTCAGCAATTTACGGTGCGGCGTGATGTCCAGGTCCCACTGGCGGAATTTATCGACCTCCCCTTGCTCTTCGCTAATGACGACCGCGATCTCAGTACCTCGCATCCAAGCGATCTGGCGTTGACGACCCGCGATCTCTTGTTCGTCTTTAATTCCCGCGAGCCCCTTCTCAAATTCAACAATCTTCTCTTGCCAATACTTACATATAAGCCGATGCATGCGAACCGTAGTGATCTTGTCAATCGCCACGAACATCGCCTTCCCGCTCTCCCACTCGGTTGAATAGTGCTCAACAAAGTCACGGGCAATCTTATCGAGTCGAGGCTCTGCGGTGATCACGTGGTAATCGCGTCGCAGTGCTTGTTCGAGTCGTTCCGCGACGTTTATGTCATCGATCTCTCCGCGCTGTTCGAGCTCTTCAAGCTTCGCGGCAATGCGTTCGTTCAAATCGCCAAGCGCGATACCGAGCTTTTCTCCCCGCGCATCCCAGTAGAGGGGAACGGTTGCCCCGTCTTTGACGGCACGCTGGAATCCATAGCGTGAGATGTAATTGCCAAAGACCCGCCGAGTAATCTCGTCGCCCTTAAAGAGGGGAGTTCCGGTAAACCCGATGTATGAGGCATTCGGCAACGCGTTGCGCATGTTGAGCGCAAGCTGCCCGTATTGTGTCCGGTGCGCCTCATCCGTGATGACGATGATGTCGTCGCGTGTACTGTACGGATTATCCGGTGTAACTGGCTGGTTGAATTTTTGGATTAATGAAAAGATGTACCCCTTGTGGGCGTCTGCGAGCATTCCTTTGAGTTCGGCCCCGCTACCCGCTCTACATGGGTCGCTGTCGTTATTAACGACGCCACAGCCAGCAAACGTCGAATAAATCTGAGTGTCGAGGTCGTCGCGGTCAGTGAGAATCAGAAATGTAAAATTTCCACCGATCCGCCGATGCACCTTTCGCGTGAAAAATGCGATTGAATAGGATTTCCCAGCACCCTGCGTATGCCAGAATACTCCGAGTCTGCCGGTGCGGGCCCTTCGCTCTCTTACGCCCTCTATCGCTCGATTAACGCCGAGGAATTGCTGATTTTGAGCGATGATCTTGACAAGCGTCTCACCGCTATCATCGAACAATATGAAATTCTCAAAGAGATCGAGGAAGGTGGTCTTCGAACAGACCCCCTTCAAGAGGGTCTCCATATCGACAGCGCCTGGCTCTTCTTCGGTCAGACGCTTCCATTCGCGAAAGTGCTTGAACTTGCTAGAGAGCGACCCGAGCTTTGCCGTCGTGCCGTTCCCAAGGATAATCATCGCATTGTGCTCGAAGACGTGCGGGATTGTGTCTTTGTAATCGGCGAGATTTTCGTCATAGGCCCGCCGCAAATCGCGGTGAACATTCTTCAGCTCCATAAAGATGAGCGGAAGCCCGTTCACAAAGCCAACAATGTCTGCGCGGCGGCGATAGAGTGCGCCTTTTATCCAAAGTTCACGAACACATAAGAAGCGGTTTTTTGCGGGATTGTCGAAGTCAAACACGCGCAACCGCGCTCGCTTCAGCGTCCCGTTCTCATCGCGGTATGGCACAAGCACGCCATCTCGCACGAGATTGTATTTCTCGCGGTTGGCCTGAAGCGGTAATTGTGACACAATCGGTTGCGTGATTTCCCGTATAGCCGCTTGGTATGCTTCTTGCGGAAGACCAGGATTCAGGCCAACTAACGCTTCGCCGAGATAGCGCGTGAGGATGACCTCAGTGTCGTCCTTTCGACCTAAGGTGCCTTCTTTCCCGAATATTTCTGTGTTGTACGCATAAACACTCTCCCATCCCAGTTGCCCGCCAAAATAATCGGCGATGGTCTTCTGAACGAGGGTGTCTTCATCGTACTTCATACCAGGAGTCTGCCATCCATCAATTTGGGCAACAACAGATCGCGCGCCTTGCGTAGTGCCATGTTTTGCTTCGCTAAGATCGATATCTGTACAAATTGCGGTCTCGCGATTGTTTCAAACTCAACCGCAAGCTGATCGGTTTCTGGTAAGACCAGCGACAAGCGACCCGCTGCATCCGTATTCAAGTTCTTCTGCGTTGAGCCGTCGCTCACACTATTTACCAACTCATTTCGTTTCGAATGAAAAAAGCAGTAGAGAAAATATTGGCCTACCCGTCTCATTTCTCTGAAATACAACCAACCGTCATGAATGCAGCCGTCTATACCCGTAAAACAAGGAAGACCACATGTTGCACTATTGGATATGATGAGCGATCCAGCTTTAAGGAAGACGCTCCTCTTCGCCCCTTCCTGACTGACGTGTTCCTTAGACTCAAATACAAACGGGCTCTCTGAGGCTGTAGCGTCACCGATCTTAAACCATGGCACCGTACCGCCCATGAAAAGATTGATGGGTCGTGGCGAGGCGCCTCGGCCAATATCGCTCATTTCACTGAGATTTACACGCGCCCAACCGTTCGGCACCCCATCGACAACCTTGTCGTGCTCATGGCCGGGATAGCGCAGATGGACGAACCATTCCTTGAATAGTAATCGCGCAGATTGCTCGAGCAACTCGATCCGCCGTCGGTTCTTCGCGATCAACTGATCAAAGACTCCCAAGACGCTGCAAACGGCATCCTGATTATCTCGTTCTGGAACAGCAACTAGTACCTTTTCCAGGTCGCTGCTGCGAATTCCTTTCACGTTAGTGCCAGACACAATTGCACTAATGCGCCCACGTCCGCGCGGAGACTTAAAATAGTAGAAGAGGTACCGGGGATTCACCTTCTGCCGATCGAGGCGAACTCTAATAATTGACGATTCGAAAGTGAGGGGCTCCGAAGGCTGTATTACGATAGAACATTTGCCTGCGCCCGCCTCGACGAGTGACCTACGCCCAAATAGCAAATCTCCATCTTCCAGGACCGACTTTTGCGCTTCGTCAGGCGTAAGGTCGATACGTTCCATTGGCTGATCGCCGATGAAATCGTAACCAAAAAGTTCCCCCATATTGACGATCTTTGTTCCGCGACCATGAAATTCCCTCGGTTTGTAGATGCCGTTTCGGGAACTGATCGCATACAACTCTCCAAAAATAATTTCGTTAGTTCTCATGCCCCAAGAGCCTTGAAATCCCTTGTAATCTGCTCGCCTAGCTCCGTCGCTTGCGCATTCAGATCCACCAACTCCATGTGTATCTCGCGCAATGTCTCCTCAAAATCAAAATTCGCATCCTCTGCTTCTGGCGCAATGCCAACATATCGGCCTGGTGTCAGACACCAATCGTTCTTTTCCAGTTCGCTCTCTGAGACGAGCTTGACTAGTCCTTCCACATTGCGCAGCTCTGCTTTTGGAAACCGTTCTTGCAGCCAACGGGCATGTCGATAGAAGTGACGCACACCATTTAACCGCTCGACCGCAATCTCCCGCGCCTCATCAAGAGCCTTTGCCGCTATTTTCACTTCGCGCGTATGCCATACTTCGTTTTGCTTTGCTCCAAGTTCTTTCTCCGCAAGATCAACAGCGTGGGAGAAAATCCTAACTGTATGGTCGATTTGACGAATAAGATCGTGACTTGCCTCTACCCAGTTAGCGACCTTTTCCGCGACCGCGTGCAGAGCTGCATTATCCCGCTTCGCTGCGTTCCATACCTTCTCAAATTTGCTGACCACCGCGGAGAACGCCGCAGCATCATCGCCCACCGCTTTGGCAGCGGACGAGAATTCTGCATACGCCTGGTCAGCAGGCCCGATCTTAGGCGCTGAATCAAAAAGCGGAGAGATCTTTTCCTTTGTCGTTGCCAGCTCGGTCATAAACTTTTCCAAAAGGGATAGCGATTGGCGCGCCGCTGAAACGGAGTTCGCCAAATGTTCAGCCACGAGTGCGACAAACCGATCTCGTTCCCCCCGATAGAGCCAGACAATCGAAGTTAGATTTCGCAATTGTTCCGGGCTGAAGTCATAAATCTTGCGCGTTACTTTGCTGTAGACTTCGCGCGCATCGACCATCAGAACCTTCTCGTCATGGTCCTTCGGCTTCGCTTTATTTAGAAACCAAAGCTCGCAAGGCACCGGTCGCGTGTAAAAGAAGTTGCCGCGTATCGCAATCATGATGTCGACGTCGCCGCCCTTGACGAGGTCACGGCGCACTCGCGCTTCCTCTCCACCCGCACTCGATGCTTGCGATGACATTACGAAGCCGGCGCGACCGCTTTTATTTAGGTACGCATCGAAGTATGAAATCCAAACGTAATTACCGTTCCCGACCTTGCCTTGCTTGTTAACACCAGGGAGCGAAAACGGTAAACGCGGATCGCAGCGTATTTTATCTGCATCGATCTCGTCGACGTTGAACGGGGGATTTGCCATTACGAAATCGCACTTACCGACCAGCTCATGCGGGTCTTCGTAATACGTGATTGCCTTATCGATCTTTCCCTCTAGCCCGTGCACCGCCAAGTTCATCTTCGCAAGCCGGATAGTCGTGGGGTTTTTCTCCATTCCGTAGAATGTCGCTTGCTCCGAAGCGCGTTTCATGAGTCCTTCAATGAAGTGAGCGCTCTGCACGAACATCCCTCCTGAACCGCACGCCGGATCGAGCACTGTCCCATGGTCAGGCTCTATGACGTTCACGATCATCTGCACGATGGAGACTGGCGTAAAAAACTCGCCGCCGTCGTGCGCCTTCAAATCCGCGAACTGGGTCAGGAAGTACTCATAGATGCGGCCGAAGATATCTCCATCCGCCTTCTTGAGTGCCGGGTCATTGAAGATTCTCAGCAAACGTCCAAGGACGTCGTTGTCGAGTTCCTGATATTCGTTCTTAGGCAACATCCCTTTCAGCGACTCATAGTCGCCCTCAATAAGGGTCATTGCGTCGATGACGGCCTTCGCTCGATCCTCGCTGTCGGGCCGCTCTACCAAATAATCGAACTGCGCCTTCTCACGGAGGAAGATCGCGCCCTTGCGTGAGAAATCCTCCTTGGTGAGATCGCGAAGCTTTCCACCTCGGCTCGGAAGCGAACCCTCTATTTCCTCCTTGACCCTCAGGAACCGGCTGTACGCATGCCGCAAGAAGATGAGACCCATTACGGGCAGG
>Ga0206968_10109_pt1 | contig 23634 bp, 21 predicted proteins | sample Alteio_BWOrgHeat_22_FD_153254 | JGI IMG/M metagenome (GOLD analysis project Ga0206968, IMG submission 153254) | Enriched cells from forest soil in Barre Woods Harvard Forest LTER site, Petersham, Massachusetts, United States -... | ecosystem: Environmental > Terrestrial > Soil > Temperate forest >... | reverse complement strand
ATGATGCTGCGCTTGTATCACGCCCCGTTCATTCGGTCCTGTCGCCGCCGAAAGCAGATGCTGTAGAGCCAACAGGGCGGCACAATCTACGTGTGGCAACTCGGCTGGCTTCATCCGACCACACACACGTGAATCGAACATCCACTCCGGAATCTCCAAGGTAGGAAATCCCTTGAGTTCATCACGCACGCACTGCAGAACAACACAACCCGCCCTGCGTGCCTTGCCACGGACCAACACTCGCTCTCCGTGCCACGGGTGCCAACGGTATTTTACTTCTCGGAAGGTTGTTTTATGGGTGTTCCGTACATCGGTTGTACAACGAGAGTCGGCCTCACAGGGCTCTCGGGGAGAAGACGCCCAACGAATTCGCCAATGAGATCGCGGCTAGCCGCGATCTCATTGGGTTGCAAACAGCCGAAAACTCACCCTAGGGTTGGTACAAAAAAGCAGGGCCGATCAGTTGTGCTATAAACTCTCTCAAGCACCTGGTACAAAAACTCCATCAGGTCACCAGGGATCTCGTTTTACGGGCTTGGACAGAGCTAGGTATTGAGTTGCGGTATTTGATAAATCCCGAAAATCAGAATGCGGGAGTTTGGCCAATCCGGCTCGTGGGCCACATTCCGACAAGTAGACTACTGGGATTTGTTGCCTGCGACTTTGTGCGTCGCATCTGAGCGCTCCTTATACACATCGTTTCCGAACTTGCGTCTGGTGGCAGCATCCATGACCTCGTTATAGTTACGAACGTAAGAAACCAAATCTTCGGACACAATGTCACCGGCTACAGTACGAAACTCGATGACATACCGTTCTTGCGGCAGGCGAGCGATTTCACGACGTTCAGGAGGCTCCAAGCCAATGTCAGCAAGATGTAGTGCCCTCGATTCGAGTCAAATCGTGCGGTTAATCGACCCCGGGTTGGAGCTGTAAGCGACCATGCCTGAAGGGCGGCGAACAGTAAAGCGATCAGCCCGATGACTGACGTGAGTTTCTTTTGATTTCTTAGGAAAGCTCTCAAGGTAAGAGAGAACCCATAGCCACGAAACTATACTCTGATGCAATATCTTGATTGAATGATTTCCAAAGTCCTGACAAACGGGTCTTATCGGAGTGTGGCCCGCCACCAAACCGAGCTAGATTGTCCAAAATTGGATAGACACGGGATTCAAACCGGTTTAAATAGTGACCGTTCTTCCCGTGGTGGCTGACTCGAAACGAGCGGCGGGGGCCGCTTGGCTGGGCGGGTTGGCCGCCACGGTGTTCACGGACGAAAAGCGCTGCCGGTAATCAAACCACGCCGCACCGATCATTAATCCTGGCAGACGGGTTCTATGGATTGCCCCAGTGCCTGGGAAACAGTGATTGTCGGAATGTGGGAATCGACGGGCTCGGCAGGCCCCGTGTTCAATTCCCAGAAATATTTTGATGTGTACGGGGCGGGTTGAACGCGGGGGGTCCCCCTTCATCCGGAGAAAAAAAGCGGTACACTCATGCGGGGCACAGCTACGATCTTCCACCGACTAGGTTTTGGGTGTCTTTTAGGGAAGTATTTCTCTAGAGCCCTCCTGGTGGCGTTACCTTTTCCGGCCTCTACCTAGCTCGTTTGGAAATCACCTGTTTAACTCGCCTTTGTTTTTTAGACGGCATTAGCCACCCCGTCACATTTGAACAGAACTGACAACCGCAATCCAACTTCTCAAAAACACATCCACTCCATCCCCCTCTGTGCTCGGGGAACATTTCGGTGCGAAGGAGCTCCCGAGCGTAAATCAATCGGTTGAGAAGGCAGCTCTTATGAACTGCTAACGCTATAAAACTCCAATGATCAGCAAAATCCTTTCGCCAATGCTTCATGCCCTCATCCTTAGTGGCTGATTCCGTTTGGCAGGCTTCTGCACAAGTTCAGAAACCTTTGCAAAATTCTTTTGCTTTAAGAGTCGGCCTCACCGCTCCTCGGTTCTAGGAGATTAAACATATACCCTGCGCTCGGAGTTGGTTCGCGCGGCCTCAGGTGGTTACTTTTCGTTATTGGACTTCCAATTACCCCTTCGAGAGTGTACTCAGCGCTAGACGGAAGCTTTGGGACCGCCTCGCATCGGTTGCCATACGAATTGGTGGAATTACTAGTTAACTGCATGAGAGTTATTTAGAACCGATTGTCAGATAGTTGGAAGTAGAATCAAGGCTGCTCAGTTAGGAGCGAGAGAGTGGGGAAGCGGCTAAAGCCGAACATTATTGTTGATTCACCATAGGCGTTCCGATTCTGATCTCGGCACTAGAGTGAGTGACTTTTTCGTCTACCAGTTGCACGCCATATTCCGGTGGCACAGCAATCGCATGTCAGGGAAGCTCCGCTTGCTCACTGCGCTGCAGTCACAAAGGTGTCTACCGCTCTCTGCGGTCGAGCTCAGCAGTCACAATCTATGGGACTCGAGAAATACTCATACATTAAGTAGGGACCACATAGAGAAGGCAGATCCTTGAGCTTGAATAACAAAACGAAACTTGCCTACTATGTGGCTTTGATCGCTCTCACGCTCATAGGGTGGTTTTCCTATATAGGAAACCGAAACACGCAAGAAAGCGAGAATTGGGTTTCTCACAGCCGAGATGTGCTAGAGACGAGTGAGTTGCTGCGGGCGCACATTTCCAGTGTCGCGACTGCGCGACGAGCGTACATCCTATGGGAAGACCCAAAGCAAATCGACGCTGTCACTCTTGCGTCTCAATCCGCGTTGGCGGACTTTGCGACGCTACGCAGGTTAACGGCCGACAATCCAGGTCAGGAAATCGCCCTCACGCAGATGGAACCCAGCTTGGAGGCACGGCTGACGCTTTTGAAAGATTCCGTGGAATCTCAGCATCGAACTCACGATACGCCTAAACAACAGAATGAATTTAGCGACCAGAGTGCCAAGCTGTCCGCGCAATTCAATGAGTTGATTGACGAATTTGACCACACCGAGCGAGTGCTTCTGCAGGAACGATCCGACGCTGCTCAAGCGAGCTCGCGGCGAGAAACCAAGATCAATGTGGTTCTAGGTGTTTCCGTTTTGCTATTCTTGATTATCGCGCTCGCCATTCTCAGCCGTGAGCTCTCTCGCCGTGACCAAGCAGAACATACCGCTTCCGAACAGAAGGAACTTCTGCAATCGATTTTGGATAGTTGCAGCGATGCAGTCATCGTCGCCGACAGCTCGGGCGCGATAATTCTACGGAACCCCGTGGCTGTCCACGACAATACCGCCAATCCGGTGACTGTCCTAGACGAGAAATATTCGCAATTGCGAGGGCTATATAAGAACGACAGAAAGACGCTGTTCAAGACCGACGAGTTGCCACTCGCACGCGCGTTGCGCGGTGAATCCGCAAATGGTTTGGAGATGTACATATGCCCCCCTGACGGAGGAGAGCCCAGGTGGGTGCTCGCTGCAGGGGGACCACTAATTAACAAAAAGGATGAGAGGCGAGGAGGTGTAGTTTTTCTGCGTGACATCACTGAGCGCAAGAAATTGGAACAAGATCTTTACGAAGCTAAGGTCGTGGCGCAAGCTGCCAATCAAGCGAAGAGCGAGTTTCTGGCGAATATGAGCCACGAGATCCGCACACCCATGAACGGGATTATTGGCATGACGGACTTGGTGCTCGAGACCGATCTAAGCCAGGAGCAGCGTGAGTTCCTGGGAATGGTGAAGAGTTCGGCTGATTCTCTACTTTTGCTGCTAAATGACATTTTGGACTTCTCCAAGATAGAAGCGGGCAAACTAGATTTCGAGACAATCGACTTTCGGCTTCGAGATACGCTAGATGACACGTTAAAAACTCTCGGCGTGCAGGCTCAGAAAAAAGGACTTGAACTCGCGTGCAGTGTTCTACACGATGTGCCGGACGGTCTACGGGGCGATCCTACTCGATTTCGCCAGATCGTGGTGAATCTCCTGGGAAACGCCGTAAAATTCACGTCGCAGGGCGAAGTAGTAATACTAGTGCAGACTCAGGATGTATCAGAGGAGGAAGTCGTGCTGCATTTTGCCGTCAGGGATACGGGCGTTGGCATCCCTTTGGAAAAACAGCAGGTCGTCTTTGAAGCGTTTACGCAGACAGATAGTTCGACGACGCGGAAATATGGTGGCTCTGGCTTGGGGCTTGCGATTTCTTCCCGGCTCATCAATCGTTTGGGTGGAAAGATCTGGGTGGAAAGTCAGCCCGGCCGGGGCAGCACTTTTCACTTCACTGCACGGTTCCAATTGCAGAAGCTTTCATCCAGAAGGTACGCTCCGCTGGCTGCGGAAGCGCTTCGGGGTACTCCCGTGTTAGTAGTGGACGATAACGCCACCAATCGCCGCATCCTTCAGGAGATGCTTCTCGCCTGGAAGATGAAACCGGAATCGACCGAAAGCGGGTCCGAGGCGATAAACATCCTTAAGCGTGCTGATGCCGAGGGTAGCCCTTTTTCCCTAATCCTGCTGGACGCTCAGATGCCCGACATGGACGGTTTCAGTACCGTCAAAAGAATTAAACAGGACGAACGACTCGCCAAATCAGCAGTCATCATGCTGACCTCGGCGGGATTCCGGGGAGACAGTGCTAGGTGCCGAGAATTGGGAATTGACGGCTACCTGACCAAACCCATCAAGCGATCGGATCTTCTCGAAGCCATCAAATTGGTGCTCGGATCAGAAACCGGACACGAGGCGAGTACCTCACTGGTCACGCTCCACTCATTACGTGAGCAAAGAGCACGTCTGAAAATACTCCTGGCTGAAGACAATCGCGTAAACCAAGTGTTGGCGGTTCGGTTGCTTGAGAAGAGAGGTCATGAGGTGACTGTGGCGGGAAACGGGTTGGAGGCCCTCGAGGCACTCGATCAGCAGGTGTTTGATCTTGTCTTGATGGATATACAAATGCCCGAGATGGACGGGTTCGAGGCGACTGCCGCCATTCGCAAGGGCGAAATGAAGAGTGGAAAACACATCCCAATTGTCGCCATGACGGCCCACGCAATGGCCGGGGACAGGGAACGCTGCCTTGAGGGCGGAATGGATGACTACATTACAAAGCCAATTCGGCTGGAACTATTGCTCGATGCACTTAGACGTTGTTCGCTCCTGGCTGCGACTGAAAAAGTAATCTAGTCGGGCGGCGTAAAGCGTTCCAAATTCCCTTTCCCGCTTTTTGGGCGGGGTACGGAAGCACGATGCAGAGTACCTAGCCCGTTTGTAAAACACACGATTTACAAACGCTGTTTTGGCTCAATTTTGCGCTGCTAAATGAGCCACTTGCGGTGCACCAGTCACTAAGGATTTAAAACGGTGCCCTGCAGGCCCGTGTAGGCCTTTGTGGCGCTTACTCCAAGCTGGGTGCCGATACGCCGCCAGGGCACGCCCTGGGCTCGTAGGCCGGCCTATTACGGATGGGTGTTTGGGTACAACACGACTAATCTGGCGCAAGCACCAGAGGTCCTCAACGTAATCCCCAATGTTGGATACGGAGGGATCTGGATGGGAGGCAGCGCACCTGCCGCAGATACGAGCTATGATCTTTACCTCATCACAGGCAATGGGACTTTTGATGCGAACAGCTCGACGGCTCCGGTCCCAGATTAGCCAGTGCCTGGGCGGGTCCGAAATTCCCTCCGCCCAGATTGGGGTAGAGATACAGTACGTCTGGGTTATGACATACGGCGAGCAAATCATTTCGACCGCTCCCAGCAAAATCCGCCAACACCACCCGGCCGGGAAAATCCTCGGTGAACGGTAAGGCCGCTTGAAGAGTGAAAGTTCCCTTGCCGGCATTCAAAAGCGGAACAAAGGCGGTCGTCGTGGGATTGACTCCAATGATGCCCGATATTCCGTCACCATTGATGTCGCCAACCGCTAGGGCAACTGCGATGCCACCATTGACGTACTTCGGTACCCCTAAGGTGCCATCACTCTGGCCGGGGAAAATTGCGATCGACGGGCCCGAACCATTCATGATCACGTCGCCATATCCATCCCCATTGACGTCGCTGATCGCGATCCGTCCGCCCCCGGGGGATACATCTGATAACCGGGGATGGCATCAAAAGGCTGAGGGTCTAGAGCAGGGGTGTAAACAGTGAACGAGGTCACGTTGGAAGTACCGTTGGGATCGGCGACCACTACCGGATATGTCCTCGGTGTCACAAATTAAGCGTCGATCGTCTCTCCCGTGAACTCATTGGCGCTTTGATAGAATGTGTTGACTGCTGTGCCTTGAATCAAAACTGAAGAATTCAGCGCGAAGTTGGAGCCGTAAATCGCGTAAGCGAACCCGTCGGGGGTAAAAATCGTGAATACGGAAGGTGAAATCAGAGAGATGACAGAAGCGGATGGATTCGCAGGAGGATCATTTGCGGCTGCAATGATCTCCGCCGCAGCCTTCGAGAGAAAACGCTCCAACTCCAAATGTTCCGAGCGACGCTGCCCTCAAAACGGAGCGTCGAAAGAACCTGAGAGGGAGCTTCAGCCTTTCCAAGCTTGTGAGACCTTCCTCGCAAGATGAAGAATTTGACCGACATTATGTACCATCGGAGCGCTAACACGAACCTAAAAATACGTGATCGCCTGACTCAAACTCGATTCAACATGCGAGGAATGCTGGGGTCCGGCAATCGAATTTCGAGTCAGCACAAGCCTGGTTATTTCTTCCCAGCTCCCGAGAATCAGGGATTGTCTGATTGCGAGAATTTAGCCAATACGCATCTGGGGCATTATCTGGCAGTTGTGAAATAGGCACTTCAAAAATGTAAACGACTGGCTGTACGCGGCTTCAGCCGGATAATGAATTGGGGAAGTTCTATGACATGGTTTTATGAAATCCGCGATTCAAACCACGTTGTTGCATCAACGGGGAAAGGTTTTGAAACAGATAAAGCAGCTATGACCGCTGGCAGAAAAAAAGCAAGAGAATTGAAGGCTTCAGGCTCGTTGCCGGGCGGTGGAATCGCAACCGTGAAAGCCGAGCAAGATTTCGAAGTGTCGGTTCCCCGTAAGTAGTGAGGAAATCATTCTTCATAAAGAGCTAATGGCCGCGAAGGTGAACAAAAAGTGACTCTGAAATGCTGCAAATGCGGAAAGCGAACGCGTAAGTTCACGCAGGTCTGCGAGAGTTGCGGTCACAGGTTCTGTAAACTGTGCAAAGGAGGGACGGGATCTAGGTTTAACGCCATAACTGCTCACATCGTATTTCTCGGGCCCAATACCTCTGACCGTTTCAATCACCTGCCACATCTTCAAGATGTCTCGAACAACTTACTCGACTTCCTCCAGAACTCGGTCCAAGTCAGCGCCAAACTGCTTTAGATGCATGACTCTCAAATGTCGAGCTGGCCGATTGCGCCCATGCAATTTGCATTCACTCCACCTCATCGGTTCCCAAATCGCTTCGGTAAGAGACACGGTTGATGTCTACGAGTCGAGTCCACCCAGCTCTCGTTTCCCGATGACCTTGTTTTCAGATTCTAGAAATATTTGCATTTGCGCAGGCCAGTTCGAACGCCGTGGTGCCCTCATTGGTCCTTAGAAAAAACGGTGCACAGTGGCGGGTCAGAGCCCACAATATCGACCCGGTCGGCTAACGAAGCGATTTGTCCTCTATTTTACAGGTCGTTTTCCATCTAAGAGCGTCTATGGGAGACGATGCAAGTCAGGCAGAGTAATAAGACTCACAAGGAAGCAGATCTTGAACTACGCGTCAGTGGCCAAATCGCCTTCCGAAATCGCCTAATCGACAGCTTAACTTAGTCAGCAAAACACAGCCGAGTTATCCGATGCTTTCCCGCCGGCCGGTGGCGTCGGTGAGACGGAGTGCGCTTTCTTTTTCACCCAGTATCGTCGTGTCCACACTCCATTCATCGCCATGATAAGTCACGAAAATCAGGATGGATTGAGTGTTACTTTCGGACTAATCCTTTTGAGGCACCGCACCGTGCGCATTCTTGCGCCAACTCTTCGCCGCCAACAGGATCCACACCGCAAGGTCCATGAGCAAAACTCCAGCGAGCGCGAGGCCAACACCCAAGGCCCACAGCGCCCTCTGCGGGTGGTAGAGCGCGACACCGACGAGCGCCACTGCCGCCAGCGCCACTCCAACGCCCGCCCACAGCAGCCACTCTTAGTTCAGGATCGTGACGCTCAAAGGGCGATCGCATTCGACTTCATCGCATGGTATGTGACGTAGATCCAAAAGGCTTGATTGCACGACGTGGGTATACCACCGCTGGAATGCGCTGGCAAGCCTCGTTTCGACACAGCGTCGAAGTTGCCGCCCAATGTGAACAATTGCTCTGTCACGGTATGTGCCCTATGAGAACAGAGATGACTAAGCTCGATCCAAGCCGCCAAAGCTATGAATCACAGCGATTCGAATCCGAACTTAATCGGCGGATTGTCGGACAACAAGAAGGAGTCCGCGCGCTGGTGGACCTGTATCAGGTGTTCTGCGCGGGGATGGGCTCAGAGGGGCGTCCTGTGGGGAACGTGCTGTTTCTGGGGCCGACCGGATCGGGAAAACACGGATCGTGGAAGCCACAGCGGAGATCCTTTTTGGAGATCCGCAGGCGGTAATCAAGGTGGATCGTGCGGAGTTCCAGCACTCACACGAAATTGCAAAATTGATCGGGTCGCCACCGGGGTATCTGGGACATCGGGAGACAAATCCGCAGATCACGCAGGAAACGTTGGCGCAATATCACACTGAAAAGCTAAAGCTAGGTTTTCTGCTGTTCGATGAGATTGAGAAGGCGTCGCACGCGCTGTGGCAGTTGCTGTTAGGGATTTTGGATAAAGCGACGCTGACGCTGGGAGACAACCGAAGGGTGGATCTGTCGCAGGCGATGATCTTTCTGACGTCGAATCTGGGCGGGGGAGAGATCATGATACTTATGACGGGCGGCATGGGTTTTGTACAGTCGGCAGAAAAGATGGAAGACAAGCTGGACAACAAGGTGGAGCGGACGGCGCAGGAAGCGGCGAAGAAGAGGTTTTCGCCGGAGTTCATGAACCGGCTGGACAAGGTTGTGGTGTTTCATCCGCTGCGGTACGAACAGTTGGTGCAGATCTTGGAGATCGAACTGGGGATGGTGCAACAGAGAATGCCGGACACGGGGCGGGGCCAGTTTTTGTTTCGAGTAACGCTATCGGCGAGGAAATTCTATCTGCGTAAGGGACGGATCTGAAGTCTAGCGCGCGTCAACTGAAGCGAGTGATCGAGAAGTATGTGGTGTATCCGCTAGCGAACTTGCTGGTGACCGAACAGATCCAATTCGGTGACATGCTCGTCGTCGATCAGGAGCAGGATGTGAATGAATTGTGTTTGACATTCCATCGGGAAGGACAAGGTGCGGTCATGCCCTTACCTCCACGGGGGCTTGCTCGCGCTCGTGCAGTGCGGACTGCGGTATGCGCTGGCGGTGAGGGCAATGAAAGAGTTCTTATTCGCAAGCTAGAACCTGACCTGACTCGGGAGGTATCAATTCCGACGGGTAACATGCGGGACATTCACGCCTATGTCTGAAAAGGCATCGGCAATTGTCGTTGAACTGTTATAACACGACGAGCCCCGGGCCAATGATCATATGGGAACCATTTAGACACATGTACATTTTCAGACAGTTAAAATCTCCGTATAGCCATAGTCTTCCAGCTTGAGGGACCCACGCAGTTCGACTCGCAGCCCCTCCTCACACGAACTAGTAGCAAATGCTAAAAAGAGAACGAACAAAAGAGCTTTTCGGCAGCGAGGAGACGCAGGAAGCCCTGCGAGCTTTGGACAGACCCTATCGACTTCTCTTCGAGAGAAACCCGCAACCAATGTGGGTATACGACGTAGAAACTCTGGTATTCCTCGCGGTCAACTTAGCAGCCATTGAGCAGTACGGTTATTCGCGAAATGAGTTTTTGCAGATGACCATCAGGGATATTCGCCCGGCTCAAGACATCCCATCGTTGTCGGACATCATCTCCCGACAATGTGAAGGGCTCGCAAAGTCGAGCAAGTGCAAACACTACAAAAAGGATGGGTCCATCATCGATGTCGAGATCATGTCTAACGACCTGGACTGGTCTGGGCATTCTGCCAGGCTGGTATTGGCCACAGACATTACAGTGCGAACACGAGCAGAAGAACAACTCAGCAAAAGTGAAGAATCCTACCGGCAGTTTGTCGAAGAATCTCCAGACGCTGTGTTGGTTCATCGCCAAGGCAAAATCATCTTTGCGAACAGGGCCTGCGTCGCATTATTCGACGCTTCGTCCACTGGTGAACTACTGGGAAAGCAAATCCTCGACTTTGTACACCCGGAGGATCGCGAGGACGTAAGGCAGAAAATCCGAGAGTACAACCGTGACTTTACGAATGTCCGTTATAACGAGACTAGACTTATCGGTCTAAGCGGAAAGGAAACATACACGGAAGTATTGGCATGCTCGATCATGTATCACGGAAAAGCAGCAATTCAAGTGAATTATCGTGATATCTCGCTTCGGAAACAAGCAGAGAAGAAGTTGCTGGAAAGTGAAGCAAGTCTGGCAATCGCACAGCAGGTGGCACATCTGGGCAGCTGGGAGCGCGATCTCTCCAATACGGACTCTTGGGAGGAAGGTCCGGTGCGTTGGTCGGACGAGACATTTCGAATCCTTGGCTACAACGTTGGCGGCATTGAAATGTCGAGAGCAAACTTCGTTCGTTCCATCCATCCCGATGACCGGGACCATGCCCGTGAGCTGATGGCAGCAGCGCTTCGTGAAGGAAGGCCCTACAACAACGATTACAGAATCATCTTGCCTAACGGGACCGAACGCAACCTCCACGCGCAGGCCAAGATTGTCTACGACAAAGAAACCAACAGACCGTCGAAGATCGTCGGCATCATTCACGATGTCACCGAACGCAAGAAGGCGGAGGAGAGGTTCTACAAGGCTTTTAATGCGAACCCGGAACCCATGACTATCGCAACTCTTTCAGAGGGCCGCTTCATTGACGTGAATGAGAGTTTCCTCCGCGTTACTGGACATCAGCGCGAAGGGGTAATTGGTCGAACGTCCCTGGAAGTTAATTTCTGGAAGTCTCCCGAGGATCGGGCCAGTTATGCCGAAGTGTTGGAAAAACAGGGGGAGACCCGCGATCGGGAGATCGCTTTCCTCACCAAGTCTGGTGAAGAGCGCGCCGCGTTGGATTCAGCTGACGTTGTTGAGTTTGACGGCGAGAAATGTGTCATCGCAACTTTCAAAGACATCACGGACCGGAAAAATTTAGAAAAACAATTACGCCAAGCTCAGAAGATGGAAGCAATCGGTCAGCTTTCCGGTGGAATCGCCCACGACTTTAACAACCTACTAGGAGTCATTATTGGCTACTGCGAGATTTTGGAAGAGCGGCTGCCGGCGGGCGATTCCTTGCAGAAGTGCGTTCATGAAATCAAGAAGGCCGGAACGCGTGCCGCCTCGCTGACTCGCCAACTTCTGGCATTCAGCCGCCAGCAGGTGCTGGAGCCAAATATCTTGGCCCTGAACGCTATAGTCGGTAACGTAGAGAAAATGCTGGGGCGCCTGCTCGGTGAGGACATCGATATAGAATCTGCTTTAGAACGAGGCGTAGGAAACATCAAGGCTGATCAGGGACAGATCGAACAAGTCATCATCAACCTCGCCGTGAACGCCAGGGATGCGATGCCGCACGGCGGACGGCTGACGATTTTAACGGCGAATGTCGATTTGGATGAGGAATATGCTCGTTCCCATCCCCCGCAACCACCAGGGAGGTATGTGCTGTTATCCGTCTCAGACACAGGTATTGGGATGGACGCGGCGACTCAGGCGCACATTTTTGAGCCGTTTTTCACGACCAAGGAACAAGGCAAGGGGACTGGGTTGGGGCTCTCGACTGTTTATGGAGTGATCCGCCAGAGTGGTGGCCATATCTGGGTTTACAGCGAACCAGGATTCGGCACAACCTTTAAAATCTACTTGCCTCGTACCGAAGAAGCCGCCCGTTGTGAGATACCAACCGCCGGTTCGGCTACTCCGCTTCACGCTGCGGAAACGATCCTGCTTGTGGAGGACGAAGAATCACTCCGGGAGCTGACCCGGAGTCTGCTGGCTGACAACGGCTATACCGTCTTATCTGCGGGACAGCCGGCCGATGCGATTGAGATTGCTCGGCAGTACAAGGGCCCCATTCATTTACTACTGACCGACGTGGTTATGCCGGGAATGAGTGGGCTAGTCTTGGCCGGGAAGCTCGCTCCGGCATGGCCAGATATGAAAGTAGTTTACATGTCAGGTTACACTGCTTTCACTCATCCCAAGCTTTTCGATTCTGACGCGACCGTTCTCTCCAAACCCGTTGCGCGAGATATGCTGCTTCGCAAAGTGCATGAAGTGCTGGCAGCGGAGGTTGTGTCCCCAAGCATCTAACTCCCGCCGGCTTTATCGAAAAGTGTCCCGAAGCCGACGTGAGGCCAACAACCACCTAAAGGGACTTGGCGCAAGGCTGTTACAACCCATCACGCTCTGGACCGATGCGCGCATGTGTCCCACTTGGACAGTTATGCGCTACGATTCAGTGCCAGTACTCTCTTTCCTATACAATGCCTTTGGAGCTTCATACCAATGACTAATATACCCAATCTCCTCCTCATCGACGAGAACCATGCTCACGCGGAAGACTTTCGAGAGGCACTTCGCAATTCCAAAGAAGGCCCATTTCATTGTGAATGGGTTCAGACGCTCTCTCATAGTGTGGAGCGACTTCGGCGAAAAACAATATGGGCGATCTTCGCATGTCTGTCCCTACCCGACAGCCTGGGCCTCGACACTATCGGTAGGCTTCTGGGGGCGGCACTGGATCTTCCGATCTTGGTCATGGGCGGTGCTGAGAACGAAGACCTTTCGGCGGAGGCTTTGCGTCATTGTCCTCGCGCGAAGCCTAAAGCTCAAGGGGATCGCTGAAGGGGTTGAGACGAGCGAGCAATTGGAACTACTCCGCGAGCAGCGCCGTGATGAGGCGCAGGGATTCTTGTTAAGCCCCGCCCTCGAATCTGCCGGATTTGAGAAGTTGGTTCGTGATCGGAAACCAAAGTATCTGAGATCCCGAGAGTCCCTGATAGAGCCGTCGAAATGATAGGAAACTGCCCTCGCAGGAAGGATGAAATCTGAGTCCACAAGCGAATCTCTTCCCGATCCAGATCAAACGACGTTATTCTAGCTCTGGAGGATTGAATGATCGACGACCTCTATGACGTCATCGGTGGGAAACGGACAATCTGAACGGCCACAGAATCCCTCTATCGAAGAGTCTTGGCCAATGACCGAGTGTCGCATTTTTTGTAAGCTCCGATATTGCGAGTTTACGGAAGCGGCAAAGCATGTTTATTTCCATGGTTCTCGGTGAACGAATCGTCTATAAAGGCAAATATATTACTGCCGCCCATGTGGGGGCGCGTGAGCAGGGGCTGAACGACACTCACTTCGATACGTTCCTCCAACATTTTCTCGAAGCACTGGAAGAAGTCGGGGTCAAAGCCGACAAGTCGGAGAAGGTCATGAAAGTTCTGGAGAGTAAGAGCTACGCTGTCTTGAGTCGTTGAGACCGTTTCTGGCTAAGCCTTACCGAAATTTGGCTGCGGAGTCTAATCCGCCAAATTCTTCCATTTCGATAAATGGAAGGTGGCGCAAGTCAACTGAGTGCAAAAAGCCGGTTTCCGATAAAACGACGTGTTTAGAAATCGGCTGCGTCTCCGAAGAGGGTTATTTCAACGACGCATCCAGCATCTAGGCCAAGGCGGTCCTTCAGGCAGCACTCGGAGGCTATTTCGAGCGTGTCATCGCCCCAGCCACCACCGCCCGTCGTGAGGTTATACGGTCGGATCCTGTAGGCCTTCAATCCGTTAATTTGACAATATTCAAAGATCAGATCCTGACCGGGTTCATCTATCTCGACACCCTTTATCCTAAAGTCTTCTTTCCATCGCACCGGCCGATCCACTTTCACATTCAAGGTGCCGGGGTAGAGTTTTTCTCCAGCAGCCCTCTCGAACACTTCGGCAAATTGTGTCATGCGACGAGGAAAGTCACCATTCCCTGGCGGCTTCACTGTTGCCTTGATGACATATACCGGTGAGCGGTGAGCTTCCACTGTCCTTGTGCTGATCGCAAGAATCGGTGAAATGTCCTTGTTCGTTTTACCCATGGCTAGCAGCCGAACGACTTGTTTTTCGTGGGGAGTGAGAACGACGCGTGGCTGGCCAGCTATCGTGACCTCAGCTTGATGCGCCTCATGTGGATGGGCCGAGTGATTGTTCTCTTGTTGTGGTTCCAGATTCGCGGCGCGTATGGATCGCACGTTTACCTCCACAGGAGCAAGCGCCTACTTATTCGTTGCGAAGCAAAATGTCACAATAGATGCCGTACACAAACATATACCTCATTCTGCAGATCGACGTCAATACTCTGATTATGATATCCTAAATGTAACTTCCTTCGTGGTACTTACGCCTGATGCATCCGAAATTAACCAAGTCCTGAGAAGGGGATTATCGGAATTTGAAGCTGTGAAGTCCCCAATGCCACCTTCCGGTAACCCAGGCGGTCTCAATGAATCGCTGCAACACCTACCCAAAGCCCTCACGTAGGGATATAGGAGTCTGATTTCGTTCGCGGGCTTCAATTCAAAAAAAACAAAAGTCCTGTTTAGGTTCCGATTCAGTCCTGTCACACAGATTGATACTCGATGGGAAGTATTGTCAGATCAACTAGTTATATGGTGTTGCATCGACCGGTTGAGGCGGCACAACCTATCAGGATCAGGCAGCGATAACGTCACGTTGAATGTCGCCTCATGCCTCTGGGTGTTACTCTTGCCGACGCATATCTAATTCCGAAAAGTCGAGGGGTTTCTATTCACCGACAATTCCATTAGCTCGTAGCGGGCTTAGAACCCAAGTCTAGCCCGCAAACGCATACAATTGCGGTCACCTGGAGGGTTGGCCGCATTTGTCTTTTAAGGATAGAAAGACCTCGTATCGATTATCCAGCTTGGACTACGCCTGCGACTGAGCCGGCATTTCAAGATCACGTTTGCAGTGCAAATGGAGAGGTACTAAAGTGCATAGAAGTTCTCTGCGCGGTATGTTCTACTCGAGTTAATACTTCCCGTTGATAGATAATCAACTTGTGATAGCTGTCATAGCATGTGACTTAATGGCAGCTTGCACTGACCTAGATTTTACAGGCAAGTTGTAACCCGACATGTCTTAAGCGGGTCGTCATGGAAGCGGTCGCTAGTTTCGGCAAGGGTCAATCCTACAAAAAGCATATTTTCAATGTCCAGCTATATCTCGCTTCGCCCGATGTTGCGAGAAAAGTTGACGAGTGTCGAAGATCAGAAAAAGCGTACTCGCAGGGCGACCCTGCTACGAATGTCCCGAACATTCAAGCAGGCAGGATAGAGCTTTCCGTTATCAATGGCGTTGGCAAAGCGGCAGTCGTGGCGATGCTTGGACGCGGTGACTTTTGTGGTGAAGAGTGTCTGGCGGGTCGGGCTGCCCGCGCAGGAACTGCGACCGCAATCGCTCCCACGACCGTACTCGTTATTAAAAAACAGGAGGTGATTCGCGTGCTCCATGCTGACCATGCATTCTCCGATCTCTTCGTGTCCTATATTCGAATGTGCCCAAGGCCGGAACCTTGCGATCTGGTCCAGAAATGACCCCAGCGATTGTCTGAGTTTCGATCTGTCTCAGCAGTTCTGTCCGCAGTCTTGGCGCGTCGGCCAGCACAAGCATTCACTGAGATGCAGGCAAGGGTCGTACAAAATTGCCTGCAAGCCCAAAGACCTGGCAGCTGCTTCAACGCCTGCGGGCTTGTGCGGCTCAGGGCAAAGCACCAAGCTGATCCCGCGAAATTTGAGGTAAACACGAAATCCACGGACCGCTCTGTATCCCAAATGGGCACTTGCAGGCAGAGCACGATAACAGCGACGAGGAAGACAGTGGCCTCGACCCAGCAACGAGTAAGTTCATATGGCCGCCTCGAAAAATTTATAGTTACAGTCTAAGAATGGCACACATCCAAAAGTCATGCCGTGACCAAAGTCACTTTGCGATGTGACCTACGACACTCAGCCTTATGATCCGCCGCGACCTTGGTCGTTGATGCCGAGTATTGTGACCAGAATGTCGGATCTAATCCCAATTCATCAACTCGCCAGTCGCATTGAATGGATCCACTGCGGAACCAACGAAGGCGCACGCTACAAGCAATGCTACGTTTGCAACCCGTTGGGAATCCATGAGAACACATCCTGTGTGTTAATTCCGAACCTGCTGCGGCCCCTCGAGTTGGGATCGCAACCTCGCGTTTCGCGCGGGAACGGACTAATGCATATTTTCTACATCTCGGGTCCGATTTTTACGATGAAAGTACTAATTGATTGTCTAATTCTCTAAATAGATGCGTGCTCTATTGCGGAGTAAAATTCGCCTTGACAACACAATCGCTGGAAGCGACTTTCGCAAAGGGCGGGGTCAGGAGGCCCGGATCCGAATCTACTTTAACGATGCAAGGGGAGCTTGGCATGAAACATTTGGTCTTGCAAGTTGGCTGCAGTTGCGGCCTGATGCCTTCGCACGATAGAGGGCGGCATCCGCTTCGCAAAGCATTTCTTCCGTGTTATGCAGGGGCCAATCGCTGCTTGAAAGAACTCCTACGCTCATTGTGACAGAGAGAGGGCCGCGCATGGTCTCAATTGGAAGGCCAGCAACCACTTTGCGAATCTCCTCGGCACGCAGCAGGGCTTGGCTGGCGTCGCAGTTATTCAATACTAGGAGGAATTCTTCTCCGCCATAGCGGCCCACGAAATCGTATGAGCGCGCCGATCCCAGAAGGCGTCGCGCCGTCTCTCGTAACACTTCGTCACCCACCAAGTGGCCATACAAATCATTCACACTTTTGAAGTGATCCAAATCGCTCAGCATTACGATCGTACACCGCTTCTCACGGAGCGTCCGCACCAACTCGCGTTCCAACAATTCCACGATGGCACCACGGTTGAGGAGGAAAGTCAGGTGGTCATGTGTCGCTTTGAAGCGCATGGTCTCCCGTGCCTCGACGAGTCGATCTTCCAGTTGTAAGATGCGTTGCCCCACTCGCAACCTCGCTATGAGCTCTGCGGGGTCCCATGGCTTGGTCAGATAATCGTCGGCGCCTGCTTCGAGCCCAGCCACGACGTCTTCCTTCGACTCTCTTGAGGTTACCAGTACGATATGAACGTAGGGCCGCCCATGCTGCTTGCGTACTCCCTGGCAAACGCGCGGCCCGTCAAGTTCCGGCATCATCCAGTCGAGAAGTGCCAGTCGCGGTCCGTCCGGCAAAGACAATTCCTGCAGGGCCGACCGGCCATTGCTGACAGCGTTCACTTCATATCCCTCTCGTTCGAGTGTTGTCTGAAGCAACCGGCGAGACATCCTGTCGTCGTCAGCGATAAGAATCTTCATCGCTTCATCTCTGCAATGTAAGTATCCAGCTCCGGCATTGAGTTTGCCACTTCGCGTTCAATGAGAATTAAAACATCGGTCAGTCCTTCTGTTTTCCCATCGCGCCCCATTTGTTCGAGCCGAGAAGCTATCGCAGCAGCTCGCGTTACAGAAAGCGCAGAAAGCATGCCTTTCAAAGCGTGGCTTGAGACTTCCACATTCTTCATATCCTCACGAGTAATGGACTCCCGCAACAACTGCAGAAGCCGCGGGAACTCCTCTTTGAATATACCGATCAATTCGCCCAACAAATTATAGTCGTTCTCCACCCGTGAAAGGAGCTCAGGGAGATTCACGCCAATTTGCAAAAAACGATCGTGTTGTTCTGTCATCGCCACTATTCCCCGATTCCCGACCGTACGCCGAGGTTACCCGGCCTGACAGGTCGAGTGCGGCGTAGGAAGCGAGTATTGCGATAAATCTGGATAGAGCCACTAGGCGATAGTCGTAGGAGCCAACCAAAGTTAGACGAGAAAGAGTCATAGGATTGCCTTAGTAATAGACTCGACTTCAACCATTCCCACTAGCATTCCAACCAAGACTTATACGCACCGATTCGGGACAATGCTAGAAACCGAAATCTCTTGGTTGCCATTTAGTTCGCCAAACTGTTTGAAGGACAAGGAACATCGATGCGAAGGGTTTCCCAGCCGTGGCGATCTGCGGCGATGGCCCTTACGTATGTATTGATCCAATTTGGTTTTACCTTCTAGAAAGTTAGGACGATTCCGCCCAATAATGAAATTTACGGCATTTCCGCTCCTCACTAGGCTACTTGGACACGTGTCCGGTGACTGTTCATTTCAGGACACTTTCCTATCAGTAACGACGGTTGAACGACATATTCCTGAGGTGGAGTGGGGGTTAACTGAGAACATTAGCGCCAAAAACTACTTCTTCAATCCTGGCCAGCGAAATAGCAAGGGAGATCCAGACCGTCATTCACCATGTGGGAAGTTCTTCTGAAAACGTACTCGATTATTTCGCATATGGATTGGCGTAGACGCACATCGTATTTATGGCATGGTGTGCGAGCTCTTGACCTGACTGGGATTTTTGTGACATCTGAATTGAGAGAGAATTCCCGTGAGGAGGAAGACCGGTCATGTCGATCATGTGCTGAAACCCGGAGCAGATTGTGGCGTTGCCACGGCAACTTGAAGCGGAAATTGCGAGTGGTAAGGCCACCCTGCAAGCCTGCAAGGAAACTCAGACGACGGTATAGGCGTATTATCCTGGCGGAAGGAATTCGGCGGTTTGAAATTGGATCAAGGGAAACGACTCAAGGAGCTAAAGAGGGAGGACGTGAGCCTCATGCGATTGGTGGCGGAGTTGTCGCTGGGGAAGTAGATTCTTGGGAATGTATGGGAAGGAAACTTCTAAGGCCCTCTTCAAAAGTCACATGCAAGCTTCCGCACTGTCCGTGAATAAACTGAAAAATGGTAGGTACCTTCGTTTCTAGGGCACACTCCACCATCTGCTTGGCGGTCGAGTCCAAAACTGTAGCAGAAATCGTTGCAAAGTCTGACCTAACATGCTTTCGATTTATTCATAAAGGTGCGCCTCTCTGTAGGTGTTGATGTCGAAGATCAAAACCTACTCCAAAAGAGCACCCTTTAATAATCCTCTTATCGGGACCGATCTGAAGCCGCTAAAATTTGACTCAATCGGGCAATGTTCGCCTGTGGATTATATCCCAAAGTCCTGCCCTCATTTGGCCCATTGACGGTTACCCTCAACAATTCGGAGAGTCGGGTATGAGGCTGGGGTATAAATGAAAATTAATTTGTGTTGAAGTGGCCATGAAGAGGTTCCTCAATCACCCGAGTACCAATACGACACATACTTAAAAGTGTCTCAAAGTGGACATTCTGTGTCCCGCTCTGGCCGCAATGTGTACGTTGAAGGACCGTTAAAATGACCCCAGCCTGTCACAATATCCTTCTCATCGACGATGACCCCTCTCATGCCAAGGCATTCGAGGAAGCCCTGATCGCCGCAGGTGACAGTCCATCGAATTTCGAATGGGTCAGAACCCTCTCCAATGGCCTCGAAAGATTGGCCAGGAAGGGATTGTGGGCCATCTTTCTCAATCTCTTATTGCCCGACAGCCGTGGTATCGAGACACTCGATCGGCTGTTGTCCGCCAATTCCACTGCTCCAATCCTTGTTCTCGGCGGCGCGAATGATGACGAGCTTTGTAAAACGGCCTTGCTGCACGGGGCGCAAGACTACCTTTTAGAGGGTCACATAGACAGCTACTCATTTGCACGAGCGATCCGCAACATCATTGAGCGTGAAATTGCACGACAGGAATTATTCATAGAGAAGGACCGTGCCCAGGTCACGCTAAACTCCATCGGTGACGCCGTGCTTAGTACCGATATCCTGGGCAATGTGGTCTATTTGAACGTAGTTGCGGAACACATGACAGGATGGTCCAGGAAGGAGGCGGTGGGGCATCCACTCGGTGACGTATTCCAACTTATTGACGGGAATACTCATAAACCGGCACCCAATCCCATGGAGCTGGCAATTCGGCTAGACAAGCCCGTGGGGCTGACCGCGGACTCAATTCTGGTTCGACGAGACGGGTATGAGAGCGCGATCGAAGACTCCGCCGCTCCGATCCACGACAGGGATGGTCAGGTCACCGGCGCAGTCATCGTATTTCACGATGTGAGCATGGCTCGGGCGGCCGTACTGGAAATGGCTCACTTGGCGCAACATGACCCACTTACCGATTTGCCCAACAGAATGATGCTGAACGACCGGCTGACCCAGGCTATTTCGCTAGCCCGACGCAATCATCATCTACTCGCAGTATTGTTCTTGGATTTGGATGGCTTCAAGAATATCAACGACTCCCTCGGACACTCTGTTGGCGACAAACTCCTCCAATCCGTGTCAACACGACTATTAGCATGCGTCCGGAAATCCGACACGGTGAGCCGCCAGGGTGGCGATGAATTTGTTGTGCTCCTTCCAGAAATCACACACGCGGAAGATGCGGCCATCAGTGCCGAAAAGATCCTCACCGAACTTAAGAAGACCCACAACATCGGCGAACACCGTCTTCACGTTACTTTGAGCATAGGCATAAGCTCCTACCCCGGCAATGGTGATGACGCGGAGATCCTGATCAAGAATGCCGACACGGCGATGTATCACGCCAAGCAAAGTGGGCGCGACAATTATCAGTTCTTTAAGCCGGACATGAGTTTCCGGGCCGTCGAGCGTCAATCCCTGGAAGGCCAGCTCCGATATGCTCTGGAGCGCCAGGAGCTGTTGCTACATTACCAACCAAAGATAAATCTCCAGACAGGAGCCATCACGGGTGTCGAGGCGCTTCTACGGTGGCAACATCCAGAGCGTGGCCTGCTTCTTCCGAGCCAATTCCTGACCATCGCCGAAGACACCGGCATGATTACAGCAATCGGCCAATGGGTACTACGCGCGGCATGCGGGCAAACGCGGGAATGGCTTGATGCGGGCCTTCTAGCCGTCCCCGTGGCGGTCAATATCTCGTCGCTGGAATTTCGGAGCGAAAAGTTTCTCGAGCACGTTCAAGTTGCCCTGAAGGATACCCGCCTGGCTCCCAGATATCTCGAGCTCGAATTAACGGAAACCGTTCTGATGCGACATACGGAGTCAACTACGTACATGCTTAGCCAACTCAAAGCCATCGGAGTGCGACTGGCCGTGGATGATTTTGGCACCGGCTATTCCAGCTTGAGCTACCTGACTCGATTTCCCATCGACTCCCTGAAACTTGACCAGTCGTTCGTCCGCAACATCGTTACCGGAACGAACGATGCGATTGTCATCAGCTCGGTCATCCGTATGGCCAAGAGTCTCAAGCAAGGTGTCATCGCAGAAGGAGTGGAAACCATCGAGCAGTTGGCGTTTCTTCGGGCCCATGGCTGCGATGAGGGGCAAGGATATTATTTCAGCCGTCCCGCAGCTGCACAGCAGTTCGCGCACTTACTTGAAATGCCAAGTCAGCAACTGTTTGGCAATAACGGCGTAATTCCTTTTCACCATGACACGAGGGTACATCGTCGGTGAGCCTCAACCCAGTTAGCAGTCTCCGGTCCATGACGACCTACCGACCAGGCGCTGCTTTCTAAAAGATAAGCGAAACGACGGTCCATTGGAGGCGTGGCCATGACCATGGAAAACCCGACGGCCAACTCTTGCGCAGCCAGGGTGGAACAAAGAAGGAGCAAACGTTTCCCCGTGTCAGTTGCCGCAGAAGTGAAGTGGCATGGACCAGACGGTGTAAGAATCAAAGAGAAGGCACGCGCGGAGGAGGTCAACGCTCACGGCGGCTTGCTGCGCATGAATGTGTATCCCAATGTGGGAGACATCATCGAGTTGACTAATGTTGGTTCCGCGAAATCGGTCGAGGGCCGTGTGTTAGCGATGCGTGGATCGACAGCAGAGGCGCTTCGGGGGATGGTTGTCGAGCTTTTTGTTCCGAGCGAGACTTTCTGGGGAACGAATTTCCAACTGATGAAAATCACGGCGGAGCTTCTCAAACTCGGACAAAACCTCCGGCCTGACGGGATAGACCCTCGCCTTCTAAGGGAGTTTCGAAGTGTGGCCGATCACATACGGAGGAGCGTTTGGGCCATTGAGGAGTCCTATCAGTTCCACTTGCAAAACAGGGACTCACGGGAGGGGCCCTCGTTGCTAACGTCCGAGCGGATGCGCTGCGCCACCCGCCTGTGCGAGGAATTAACCGTCGAATTAGAGTCCAGTGAGTTGACCTTCAAGACGGAAGGGATTGCGGATTTTTATAGGGCCGTCAACCGCGCCTACCAATATCTAGAGCGTCTCGTGATGCCTCAAGAGAAGGATATAAGAGAAAAACGTTTATTCCCACGCGTGGAGCTTTCGAAGGGCGTGTGGGTGGCTTGGCAGGGTGGCGGCCAGCGCTTCGTCTCGCAGGTTTTCGACCTAAGCAATGGCGGCGTTTTCGTCCCAACGTTAGACCTGCCGCCAGTGGGAACGGTTGTGAAACTGATCTTCGAAGGGTCCGGCGGCGATATTCATGCCCCTGCTGTTGTACGGCATACAGTCGTTGGTCGGGGGATGGGTCTTGGATTTGCGGCTATGGACGAAGACGACCTGGCGCACATACTTCAGCTGCTGCACGAGTTGCTACGCTGAATGTGCCTACCAGAAAAACTCATATCCATTCTACTCGATCAGCCCGTGGTTTACGCGCGTTACCCCTTGCCATTGCGACCGGCTCAACCGGGGAGGCACTCAGAGATGTCTGTTCCTCGGCAGAAACTTCCACAGCTAATCCGGGCCAATTCAATTAGGGATCGATCGATTCTTAGAGAAGCTCGGTGAGACAGATTCGGGAGTTTGTCACCTCAGGATAACACCTCCAATACATAAGAAGTGTCCCGTACGAGGTGAGCCTCGACCAAGAGCGATGAGTCTATCTTCGGATGCCTGTGTACCTTCTGTATCACCTTCAATTCGCCACAAACTACTCAATTTGCTTTTGCACAGAGGGTCCCACCGTTCAGGCAATATCTTTTCATTTATGTCGGATTTGGCCGAACTTCGCTACTGACCCACCGACCAATTTCTTGAATCTCAACGACCTGTACTCATCTTGTACGGACGACCAGTCTTGTGTTTCGTCGATTGCGCATAATCTGCAGGTAGCTCGGATGGACCAGGAAACAAAGTACACACAGAATGGATGTTAGAAAGGGCAAAGCATGGAAGGGACTCTGATCATGCGATTCAAAACGGCGCCTAAATCATGACACGAAGCCGCACTTTTAGAACTGTGTTTTTTTCAGTATTGACATCCCCATTGCTTGTCGCCTGTCTTCCGATGTTTGCCGCTCCTGCGCATGTGGGAAAGCACGACACGAGGCATCCGAAAACAGCACATTGGCACTATGGAGTACCTACATTTGCTGATTCCACTGAAGGCGATGTCGCCGAGTTCGATGACCCGATCGTGCGTCAGGCTGCCATCCGAGGACTCGGCCGCTACAATGGGTCGGTGGTTGCCATTGATCCCACTAGCGGGCGAATTCTGT
>Ga0206968_10090_pt2 | contig 23821 bp, 20 predicted proteins | sample Alteio_BWOrgHeat_22_FD_153254 | JGI IMG/M metagenome (GOLD analysis project Ga0206968, IMG submission 153254) | Enriched cells from forest soil in Barre Woods Harvard Forest LTER site, Petersham, Massachusetts, United States -... | ecosystem: Environmental > Terrestrial > Soil > Temperate forest >... | reverse complement strand
CATCACGGTTGGGGTCACGATCACTGTTGGGGAGGTGAGGTCCTGATAGATGGTGAAGGTTTCTGTATGCGTGCAGCCTGTGGAACTGGTTCCTACTACCTGGCCTGTGCAGGCCTGGGTGAAGTTCATGCTCGAACCCGGTACTGGGCCACTGAAGCTGGGAAACCAGGTATAGGTTAATATATTACCATTGGTGACACTTGTCGTTAATACGATATTGGGATTGCTACATGTTAATGTATAAGTGCCTCCTGGATTCAATATGATGAAGTTCGCCGGAAGGGGAACTGGAGGTACGCTGAATGATACTGTTGCCGTGCAACCATTGGCCGTGGTTATTGTAACATTATTTATTCCAGGCACTAACCCTGAAGCAAGACCACTATTGACAAGCGTTACAGTACCGGGTAATGGACTCCATGTTGTTGTATAATTTGGACTTCCACTTGGTGTGAAAGCAACATTTAAATTAACACTACTCGTTACAGGATTAGCACATGTACCATTAGTGACAGTGGGAGAAAGAACTGGAGACGGATTAACATTAACAGTAGCTATCACAGAATATGTAACTACATTATTTGCTGAATTTGTTCCAGTTGCGTAAAGCGAATAATTTGTAGTTGATGATGGTGAAACAGTAAAAACAGGATTAGATTGTATCTGGTTACCCGGATGTATAGAATAGGATGGATTTGCAAGATTAAACGGGTTACCAACACTAACAGTTGCAACTGCGCCATTACAAATTGCAGTTACAGAATTCGCTGAACACATAAAAGAAGCCATATCACTATTACCGGCAGTTGGACCTGGTACAAAAGTCATAACAGTAAAGGTTGTATTCGTATTCGGATTAATACAAGAAATAAGACCATTAGCACTCGAACCATCCACACCATAAATAAATCCATTTGACCCCATACCTACTCCACCCCAAGTACCCGCAGGAGTAAAACTCACTATAGAATTATTTATAAAAACTCCGTTTGTATCCATCTCAGATGCTGCCGTATAAATGTGACTATTAAAAATATCGTAAACAATATCTATAAAACCTGATGTAGGACAATTGTAAGGTCCTTTTACAATAGTATTCGATGTAATATTAATAGCTACAATATTTGATCCATTAACCGTCCAAAATCTTCCTAAATTATCGAAACAACCTAAAGCACTCGAAAAACCAATATTACAAACAAAGGTTGTACCACCTACTGCATCTAACTTCATTAAATTAGTTCCATCTAAAAAATACAAATAACTATCAACAGGATTTGCAGCAAGTGCATTGTGTTGTCCTGTGTTCATAGGAAACATAGTTGTAATTACAGGCGTAGCAGTGTAATTTGATACATAAGCCAAAGATCCATTTGCGCCAACACTTTGAAAGAAATATAATTTTAATCCATTATCGCATGGAAAAGTTGGTGGAACCTGCGCTTTAGAAAAATGCGATAACGCAAAAAAAACGACAACTATAAAAAACTTTAATTGTTTGATGTAATTATTTCTTTTCATTTTTTACAACTTTATAATTAAACCCAACTCTTATGTTTCAATAAAAAAGATCCTTAAAGCTTTATCATTGATAACAACATTAGTGCCAAAAACTGTTAAACCAGCATTCATCAAATGAATAGTTCAAAAAATTAATGGGAGTCTACTAATTTTAACTACACTAATGTAACTAAGTAAATGTTAAAAAACAAGGGATAGTTATAACTATCTTTTTAAGGCTTTTTAAAAATAAAACCCATTAATCGACTGAAAAAACACTTTTGGTAATGTCCCTAAGGTTATAAGAACTACTCATAACTTCTCCATAAGCACCTGCGCTTCGAATGGCAATCAAATCACCACGTTTAGTTTCGGATAATGATACAGCTTTACCAAAACAATCGCTGCTTTCGCAAATTGGACCAACCACATCGTATTTAATTGTTTGGGAAGCAGTATTTGATATATTTTCTATTTTGTGATAAGCTTGGTATAATGCAGGCCGGATAAGATCTGTCATACCAGCATCTAAAATTGCAAAATTAGTATTGATTCCGTTTTTGATGTACAAGACTCTGCTTATCAAACTTCCACATTGTCCGATAAAAGCTCTCCCTAATTCAAAGTGTACACTTTGTGATGGTTTTAATTCTAAAAACTGTTTAAAGACATTAAAAAAAGATTCAAAATCAACAATGGACTCTTTGTCTGGTTCATGATAATTGATCCCCAAACCACCACCAACATTGATGTGCGGCAATAAGTAACCTTTCTCAATAAACCAATTATTAATTTCATTAACTCTTAAACATAAATTTTTGAAAGGAGTCAGGGTTCCTATTTGTGAGCCAATATGAAAATGCAAACCAATTAATTGAATGTGTGACAATTTCTTAATAAGATCAATTACTGTATCAAATTCATATGGATTTATTCCAAATTTATTCTCCTCTAATCCGGTAGTAATATATTTATGTGTATGTGCGTCAACATTTGGATTGATGCGTAAAGCAACTTTTGCGATTTTATTTTGTGTCTTCGCCAATTCATCTATAACAATTAATTCCGCCGTGCTTTCAACATTAAAACAAAATATATTATTATTTAAAGCATAATTTATTTCTACATCGCTCTTCCCTACTCCGGCAAAAACAATATGATTTGATTGAAAACCAATTTCAATTGCGCGTTTTACCTCATTACCACTAACGCAATCAGCGCCAAAACCAGCCTCTTTTATAATCTGTAATAGTTTGGGATTAGAATTAGCTTTTAAAGCATAATGAATACTATATTCTTTTGGAGCAGCTTTCTTAATCTCTATCAACGTGCGTTTCAATAAATCAATATCATAATAATAGAAGGGAGTTGGAGTATTTTTGAATTTATTTATTTGTTCTTGTGAAAACATTTATGTCAAAATTTGCTCTCGCAATCCCAATAATCATAGGGATCACAGAAAATTAATAATTAAAAATTCCTTTATTTAAAGCCATCAAAGCATCCTTTTTATGTGCGCTGCTTACAAGCACAGAAATATTATTAGCACTTCCACCATAAGAAACCATTCGCAAAGGAATATCTTTTAAGGCTTCCAAAATTTTAAATCCATAACCCGGCTTTCCCTTTGGTAATTGACCAACGATGCAAATAATGGTTTGATCTTTTTCAACTTCAACAACAGCAATTTCTTTTAACTCTTTCAAAATTTCATCTAAGTGAAGATTTTTATCAATCGTTAGTGAAACAGCGACTTCGCTTGTAGTGATCATATCTATTGGCGTTTTGAAGCGTTCAAAGATCTCAAATACAGCACGTAAAAAACCATGTGCTAAAAGCATGCGATCACTTTTTATATTAATCGCGATAATATCGTCTTTAGCTGCAACTGCCTTTATTCCTTCTTTAGTAATTAAATTCGCAATCAATGTTCCTTCTGCCTCCGGTTCCATTGTATTTTTTAATCTTACCGGAATGTTTCGTTTTTGTGCAGGTAAAATACATGTTGGGTGTAAAATTTTTGCACCGAAATAAGCTAACTCAGCAGCTTCATCAAAACTTAATTCTTTTATAGGATGTGTTTTATTTACAATACGCGGATCATTATTATGCATTCCGTCAATGTCTGTCCAAATTTGTACCTCTTCACTTCTAATGGCAGCTCCTATAATTGAAGCAGTATAATCACTTCCACCTCTTTTTAAATTGTCGATTTCACCAAAACTATTTCTACAAATATATCCCTGCGTAATAAATAAAATTGTTTTTGAAAATTTTGCAAGTTCTAATTTTAAATTAGTTTCAATGTAATTCATATCCGGCTCATCATTGGCATCAATTCGCATAAAATTTAATGCGGGTAATAAAACAGAATCAATCCCAATTTCTTCAAGATAATAATGAAACATGGCGGTACTCAATAATTCACCTTGTGCGAGAATCGCTTTCTCTTCATTAGCCGTGAACATATCCATTGTAAAATTCTTGATATATTCAAAATGGTTCGTAATTAAATTTGTTGCTTTTGCAAGTGATTCAGGTTTTGAATAAAGTTCAGCTATTACTTTTAAATAATTGTTTTTTAAATTAGAAATAAGTTCATTTGCATGAGAAGTCTTCTTACTGTACAAAGCATTATTGATTTCTACTAAAGCATTTGTAGTACCACTCATAGCACTGAGTACAACTATTTTTTGAGTTGGACTTACAACTAATTTTACGAGATCTTTTATTCTTTGGGCGCTTCCTACACTGGTTCCGCCAAATTTTTGAATGAGCATTTTAATTTATTATTTAATTCGAAAATTTAGTTCGCTTTAAGACGGCTAAATTAATCTTTATTCTGTTTTTTGGAGGTTTTTTTTAATAACAAATTCAATGAAAATAAACAAAGGAAATAGAATAATTCAAATTGAGTGCTTATTATTTCTTCATCATCCCTAACCTTATTTGCGTTAGAATTTTTTTGGTGTACAGAGCAAAGTCGCCATTCATCATCCAATTATAATAGCTGGGTTCTTTTTCGAAAACTTCCACAACCGATTTATCTTTGTGTTTTCCAAAATTAAAAACTTCCTGTCCTTTTTCATTATAAATAATTCTTCCCGCAAGATCAACGTTTTTGTTTCTGTTGTTTGTTATTTCGCTGAGCTTAGAAATATCATTTACAACTGGCTTAAATTTAGTTCCATGTTCGTCTTCTAATTCTGTATTTTCATACTTTGAGATTTGAGCTTTGAAAATTTCGTAAGTGGCAACAGTATCTGCCTCCGCCGTATGTGCATTCTCTAAACTTTTATTACAATAGAATTTATAAGCCGCACTTAAATTTCGAGGTTCCATCACATGAAAAATATTTTGCACGTCAACTAGTCTCCTATTTTTAAGATCAAAATCTGTTTCTGCTCTTAATAATTCTTCTACCAACATTGGCACATCATACTTATTACTATTAAAACCGGCGAGATCTGAATTACCAATGAACTGAATAATTTGTGGTGCTAATTGTTTAAAGGTAGGACAATCCACAAGGTCTTTATCATAAATCCCGTGAAGTTTGGATATCTTTTCAGGAATGGGCATTTCAGGATTAATGCGCCAGGTTTTTGTTTCTGTAGAATTATCTACATTCACTTTTAGAAGACAAATTTCTACTATTCTATCCAGGCCAATAATTAATCCGGTTGCTTCAAGATCAAAAAATATGATTGGTTTTGTTAGGTTTAGTTTCATTTATGTGAAGATACAAAAAAATTAGAGGCAGAAACCGCAAAGCAGCCCTATGCTTACGCAAAGTTTCCGCAGAGGTCGCTAAGGATGACCACTACTCGTAAATTAATTGAGAAAGTTTTCTATTTACCCTTTGCGATCTCCGCGCCTTCTTTACGTCTTTGCGGTTTCTGCCTTCTATTCCGTTCAATCATTATAAGCTTTCAAACCCTTCAGTACTTCCTCCTCTTTTTTTGTACCACCAACAATTTCATTAATCTTATGCATCACTTCATCCAAAAGGGAGTCAGGACAACTGGCACCACTTGTAATTACAATTTTTAACGGTCGATTAGTTGGTAAAAAATTATTTGTTATTATTTCTTTTTTATTCGGGTAATCAAAATGATGAATTTTATTTCTATCTATTTCTTTTGCGGATGCAATAAAATAAGTAGGAAATTTACGTTCGCATAACTCTACTAAATGGGATGTATTACTACTATTATAACCACCAATCACAATGGCAAGATCAGCATCCGTTTCTAACAAACCGTTTGTGGCATCTTGGTTTTCATTGGTTGCATAACATAATGTATCATGTGTATCAGCAAAATGATCTTTTATATTTTCTTCACCAAATTTTTGAATCATAATTTGTCTGAAAAAACTGGCAATATCTTCTGTTTCACTCGCCAACATAGTAGTCTGATTAATAACTCCTACTTTAAACAAGTGTGTATTAATAGAAAAGCCATCCGCAAATTTGCCGGCAAATTCTCTCTCAAATTCATCTTGAGTACCACTGTTCATATATTTCGCAAGTGCTTTAGCTTCTTCCATATCGCGAATAATAATTACTGCGTTGCTATGTATTTTACTTCTGGAAAAAGTAGAACGAGTTTCCTCGTGATTAAATTTACCATGGATAATGATTGTATGGTTTTCTTTACCTATTTGTTCAGATTTTTTCCAAACACGCTCAACAAACGGACAAGTTGTATTATATGATTCTGTTTTTATTTCTTTTTTTTCTAAAAGGTCTATTAATTCCAAAGGCGCACCAAAAGCGGGAATCATTACTATATCATCTGTCGTTAAAGTATCAAATGAAATTAATTGCTGTCCATGCGTATCTTGTAAAAATAAAACACCTCTGTCCGTTAAATCTTTATTGACTTCCGGATTATGAATCATTTGACTCAATAAAAAAATGCGTTTTCCTTTATTTTCTTCTAATGCTTTGAAAGCAATTTCTATGGCATTCTCAACACCATAACAAAATCCAAAATGACGAGCGATATAATATTTTATAGTACCAAAATCTAAAACAGTTGGACTATTATCCTTTTTACGAGGGTCTTGGATTTTCCGAAATTGTTTTACTTTGGAAATAATCGGGCTACGATAGAATTCTGGAACGTTAAAGGTTTTCATTAAGTTTTGTGTTCTCGATTCCGCTCGAACTGACATCTTCATTAAGAAGCTCCAGAAAAAAGTGGTTCGATTTTGAATTCAAAGTTACCAATTAATTTCCTTTTTTGTTACGAGGATGGTAACTTAAAATATTTTCACGCAAATAATGTTTATCCAAATGTGTATAGATCTCGGTGGTTGTAATGCTCTCATGACCCAACATTTCCTGTACTGCTCTAAGATCTGCCCCACCTTCTACTAAATGTGTAGCAAAAGAATGGCGAAAGGTATGGGGACTCAATTTCTTTTTAATACCCGTTTTTTCTACTAACGATTTAATAATATAGAATATCATAATGCGGGATAATTTAGTCCCTCTTCTATTTAAATAAACATAATCTTCATTTCCTTTTTTTATTGGAATGTGAATACGCGTATGTTTTAAATATTGGTTGATCATTTTTTTTCCAGAAAGGCCAATCGGAACTAATCGTTCCTTATTTCCTTTACCGGTTATTTTAATATAATCCTCTTTTAAATGTAAATCACTTATTTTTAAATTAACGAGCTCACTTACCCTTAATCCACAACTATAAAGCGTTTCCAACATACTCACATTTCGCTCACCTTCCGGAGTATTTTTATCAATGCAGGATAACATTTTATCAATCTCTTCAACACTCAAATAAATTGGAAGTTTGCGAGCTAATTTCGGACCTTCAATTAAATCGGCAGGACTAGAAGCAATATCATTTTCGAGAACTAAAAATTTATAGAAAGCTTTAATACCAGATATAACACGGGCTTGAGAAGATGCTGAAATCCCCAGATCAGAAAGCCATTCTATGCATTTTATTAATTGTTTATAGGTAAATTTTTCCGGTGATTGATTATTTAGAAACAATTCTGAATAATGCATCAGTTTTGTAAGATCATCAGAATACGCTTCAATAGAATTCTTAGATAAAGATTTTTCAAGCTGCAGATATTGCTTAAAACGTACAAAATATGTATTCCAATTACTCAAGTCTTTAATTTATATAGTGCTCAATTTAAACAGAAGGAACATTTTAGTATCTTTACAGTGTTATGAAAATTGCTATTATTAATGGTCCAAATTTAAACCTTTTAGGTAAAAGAGAACATACTATTTATGGACATAGTGATTTTGAGAGTTTTTTTGTGGACTTGAAAAACAAATTCAAACAAGTTGAGTTTTATTATTATCAAAGTAATGTAGAAGGAGAATTGATCAACAATATTCAAGAATTAGGTTTTTCTTATGATGGTATTATTTTAAATGCCGGTGGATATACACACACATCAGTAGCTATTGCTGATGCTATTTCTGCCATTAAAACACCGGTTATAGAAGTTCATATTAGTAATATATTCGCAAGGGAAGAATACCGCCATATCTCTTTAATTGCAAGCAAATGCAAAGGAAGCATTAGTGGTTTTGGTTTGAAGAGTTATGTTTTAGCGGTGGAGAGTTTTTTGGAATAGAACACAGATGACGCAGATTTTTTATGATTAAAAGGGATTTATAAACTACGTGTGTAAAATATGATTTTTTTGTCTGCGACAAAGGATTGAAAAACTAGATGTAAAAAATAGTCAAGTGATTAAACGTATTTGAATCCAATGACTAAAACGTCATCAGTTTGCTCGTAATCACCTTTCCAATCCACAAAAGTTTTTTGAATATCTAATTTTTGTTCATCAAAATTATTCGGTTGATTCTTCAAGAATAATTTCTGCAAATTTTTATACTTAAACTTCTTTCCTTTTGGTCCGCCAAATTGATCGGCATATCCATCTGTAAACAAATAAACCGTTTCCTTTCCTGTGAGCTGATATTCTTTAGAAGTAAATGAGGTAATATCATCTTCCATAAAAGCACCTACGGGTTTTTTGTCGGCAACTAATTCGTGAATTGCATTATCCTTAATCACATAACCAGAATTAAATGCTCCGGAGAACTTCATCATTTTTGTTTTCTTATTGATGGCACATAAAGCCACATCCATCCCATCTCGCATGCTTGCTTCATTATAGGTTTGATGTAGTGCATGAGTTAGCCAAATATTTACCTGATCTAATATTTGTGCAGGATCGGTTAATTCTTTTTCCAAAACTGCTTTATTCAATAAATTATAATTTACAATAGATACCAATGCGCCTGGAACACCATGTCCCGTACAGTCTGCAGCTGCCAAAAAAACATGTGTTTTCGTTTCTTCTATCCAATAAAAATCACCACTTAAAATGTCTTTTGGATTATAGAAGACAAATGATTGAGGTAAAATCTCTTTCCATAATTTTTCCGGTGGTAAAATTGCAGTTTGAATTCTCTCTGCGTATTTAATACTATCCGTAATGTCTTTATGTTGTTCCTCTACAATTTTATTCTTCTCGGTGATAATCTTATTTTTATCTTCTAAAGCTAAATTAGTTTTTTCTTTGTTTTTATAGCCTCTGAAAATAAAGAACAATAAACCTAATAGTAAAAAGCAACCACCAAGTGCAGCATAAATAGCAATTTGTCTGTTTTCTGATTCAAGGTCTTTTTTCTCTAACTCTAATTTTGTTTTTTCTGTTTCATATTTCACTTGCATATCGTTCAGCGATTTTATCGCTTCACGACTATATAAACTATCCTTTATTGTCATGCACGTATCATTAAATTGCAGAGCATCCTTATAATTTCCAAGTTTAAAATTTACTTCTCCTAAATTATAATACAATAATTCTTTTACTTGAAAATCATTATCAACGTATTTTAAAGCTTGGCGATAATTATAATCGGCTTTAGCAAAATTACTCTGATCAAAAAACAAATTTCCAATATTCGCATAACAAATAGCTGTACTTTTTGAACTTCCATTTCTAATATTTAATTCAAGAGCTTCACCATAAAATTTTTCAGCTAAAGGGTATTCCTTTCTATCATAATATATAATGCCCATATTTGATAAAATAGGTGCAATTTCTAATGCATGTTTTTGTTGTTTTCTATAATTTAAAGCTCTTTTGTAATATTCTAAAGCAATATCATACGTTTTATTGTTAGTTGAATAAAGATTACCAAGATTATTATAAATATAGGCTACATTGGTTAGTATTTTGGATTTCAAAGAAATTTCAAGAGCTTTTTTAAAATAATCTATCGCTTTTAAATTATTCTTTAATTTGTAGTTTATAGTTGCTATTTGGGCATAAGTCAGTGAAATATAATTAAGATCTTGAAATTTTTCAAATTGCCTTAATGCTTCAAACCCAATGTTAATTGCAGCTCTCAAGTCATTTTTTTCAATGTAATATTTTGATAACCCAAAATTTGCTTTGGCCAGAAAGTATTTGTTGTTAAGCGAAATACTTTTATTTTTTAAATGAGTAAAAAATTCGAATGCCTTTTCTAATTTTTCAATTTTTAAACTAACTATTCCGCAATTAAATTGCGTTTCCAAATAATTTAGTTCATCATTTTCTTTAACGAAATAATTCAAAGAATCAGAAAGATTTTTCGCCCTTTTAAGATCTATAAAAATAAATTCCCAAATTAGTTTGTTCTTAATTCTAATTGAACAAGTGTCGGATTTACATTTATTTAATTGTAAAATAAGACTATCTACTAAAGCCTGCGAAGATCCGGTGGCAGGAAAAATGAAAGATATTAGTATATATAATGATAATCTTTTTACCATAAAAAGTGGCTGACCTTTGTCAGCCACATATTTTAAATTTTATACTATAGGTTTTTGAACTGCTGTTGCAAGCATTGCTCCTCCACTCATTACCATCGCAAAAGAAACTTTATCGCCTACAGTTAATCCCAATTCAGCTATATAATCCTGAACAAAATTAATTACATTCCCTACATTGTCAGTAAGGGTTCCACAATTATTTGCTACATCAATTGTTTGAATTTTTCCTTTCTCAACCGGATCCAGTGACACAGCCAATTGCGTACCATCTTTTAAATTAACTATTTCCATTTTAACGATCTTGTCTACAACAAGTCCCAATTCCTTACCACAAGGTTGTGAGTAATTATAATCAAGCTTAGCGGCTGTATCAGTTACTAATCCTGTGTAACTTCCACCCATATCTCTAATTGATTTTACTTTTCCTCTTACTGCCATAATTTTTTGTTTTTAATTATTAATAAATATGTTTTTACCAAATATAAACTTTTATCTAAATATTTAAAACAATCTACCGAAAAAATAATATGAAATTTAAAGTGACAGGTACACTACTTTTTTAGTCTCGAAAAACTCTTCAGAAAAATATTTTTTCAGCTCATAGAAATCGCATTTGGTATAAAACTTTCCAAATTCCTCTTTTAAATCGCCACCTTTTAAATAAAGAATCCCATTAGATAAAGTATTGAGTTGATCTTTCAGAAATTTATTGCGAACCCAAGCATAAAACACGGGAAATTCGGTTACTGCTCTGCTCACAATAAAATGATATTTATCGTTTATTTTTTCAGCACGTTCATGTTCAGCCGTTACATTTTTTAATCCAAGTGAATTAGTTACTTCATTCACAACCTTAATCTTCTTTCCTATACTATCAACCAAATGAAAAGAGCTATCCGGAAATAAAATGGCTAAAGGAATACCCGGAAAACCGCCGCCTGTACCAACATCCAATACTTTTGTATTTGGAACAAACTTAATCACTTTCGCAATTCCGAGTGAATGCAAAACATGACGTTCATAAAAATTATCAAGATCCTTTCGTGAGATGACATTGATTTGTTCGTTCCAAAATGTATATAAATCTTTTAACTGAGCAAACTGCTCAATTTGTTTTTTAGTTAAGTCAGGGAAATATTTTAGAATAAGTTCGATGGTTTATTTTTTACCGTGTTCAGTGTTTTTTATCAAGTCAAATAAAAAATCACGCGCTCTAAATAATTGAGCTTTAATGGTACCTATAGGAAGATTTAAACGTTCAGATATTTCTTCGTGACTTAATTCTTGAAAATAAAATAATTCAACCAACTCTTTATATTTAGGCTTTAATTTATCGATAACAGTTCTCACCATTTCCACCTTTTGTTTTTTGATATAAAACTCTTCTGGATTAAGATGGGTTGATTTGATCAAATTTGAGGAGTCATAATCTGAATTATCATTTTTAGTGTCTAACGAAATTGCACTGGTCAATTTCTTTTTTCTCAAAAAATCAATCGCATTATTACTTGCAATTTTAAACAACCAGGTACTAAATGCATAATTGGGTGTGTATTGTTCCAGTTTTTTAAAAGCTCTTCCAAATGCTTCAATGGTTAAGTCATCTGCATCATCTTTATTATTAACCATTTTAAGCATCATAAAGTAAACACTTTCGCGATACCTTTGTAATAATTCTGCGTATGCTTTTTGATCTCCTTTAGAAATAGCAAGTTGAACGAGCTTGTAATCGTAAACCGCTTTAGTAGTTAAATTATTTATATTATCTCCTAATTCGTCCAATTGTTTGGTTTATAAAACGCTTTTGCCAGATGAAAGATAGGATAAATGAATAAAAGAAACAACTCATAAACAAAACTTAATGCCCAAAGGTCGACTTCATTTAGCTTAATAGCCGCTTTTCGTATGACTAACCATTGAAAAATTACCTTTAAAAACAATAAAATACCGGCTAGAATAGCCGTATTAATTGAAAAAAATAATGGGACTAAACTCATCCAAAAAAAATATTGAGTGAAATAATTAAATGTAATTTTTGCTTTTGTTTCTGGTTTATAAAATGGTGATGTAGTTAAATGTCTTGCCTTTTGAAGTTTCCATCCTTTAAAATTTGGTTTAGCTATTGAACAGGTAAATGCATCCGGACTGACGCATACATTTGTGTTTGTTTCATTTGCAACCTGATTTACAAATAAGTCGTCATCACCCGAATTAATATGGTAATGATTTGAAAAACCTTTGTTTCTATAAAACAAATCTTTCTTATAAGCCAAATTTCTTCCAACCCCCATATACGCTTTGCCTTTTATAGCATGAGAAAGGTATTGGGCTGCAATCATAAAAGCATCAAACCGAATTAATTTATTAATAAATGAATCTTGTTTCTCGTAAGCCCCGTATCCTAATACAATTTCTTTTTCTTTACTAAAACCGTTCGCCATCATTTGTAGCCAATTACTACTTGTTGGGTAACAATCCGCATCAATAAAAACCATATTGTCGTAACTCGCAGCTTTAATACCCACTAAAATGGCGAATTTTTTTCCATGTTTGTAATAGGCATCTTCTTTAATGTTCACTTTTTTTAAATTCGGAAATATTTTTACAAACTCGTCGATCACATTTTCTGTATTGTCAAAACTACAATCATTCACAACAATAACTTCAAAGTTTGGATAAGTCTGGGTCAACACCTTCGGCAAAAATTCCGTTAAATGTTCATCCTCATTTTTTGCGCAGATAATAACGCTGACAGGATCAGAATTCGAACTCTCAGTCAAATGTGTTTTTTTTGAAAAAGCAAGTGCCCAATAATTTATAATATAATTTATTACAATTAATAAAAATGCCAATACTGCAATCAAAGATGCCGCCTGTAACCACCTCTCTGTTATTAACTCGAAAATGAACATAATTCACAAAGTTAGAAGGCTGCGGCCTTGCAAATAACTATATATTTGCATTTATTAAACAAAGTAATTAACAATGCATCACCTTACAAGAGCAGTAATTTTTGACATGGATGGCGTTATCATAGATAGTGAACCACTATGGCGGAAAGCAATGATCAAAGGCTTTTCAGAGTATGATGTTGCATTCACCGAAGATGATTGCCGTAAAACAACGGGTATGCGTTTAAATGAGGTTATTCATTATTGGCACAAACTTTTTCCTGATAAATTAAGAGATAAAGACGCGGTAAAGAACAGCATTATCAATGATCTCATTATCCTTATTAATCAAGAAGGAAAAGCAATGTCTGGACTTCTTGAAATTTTAAATTACATTAAACAAAACAATATTAAAATCGGATTATCGACTTCTTCTGATCATATTTTAATTGAAACTATTTTAAGCAAATTAGAGATCATACATTTCTTTGATGAAATTATTTCTGCCCAACATTTGAAATATGGAAAGCCACATCCTGAAGTGTATTTGGTGTGTGCCGAAAAATTAAATATTCATCCTATGGATTGTATGGTTATTGAAGATTCTATTAATGGAATTGTTTCTGCAAAGGCAGCACAGATGAATGTAATAGCAATTCCTGATCGGGAACAGATAAACAATGTTAAATTCAATATTGCAGATGGTATTATTTCTCATTTGAGTGAGCTGAAAGATTTTATTATTTTGAACTAAGGATTAACTTTACGTAAAAGCATTTTTTTGAAATTCACTCTCCAACATACCGATACAAAAACAAAAGCCAGAACCGGATTAATTGAAACTGATCATGGAATAATTGAAACTCCAATTTTTATGCCAGTTGGAACCGCAGGCACGGTTAAAGCAGTTAAACAAAATGAATTGGAAGATGATATCAAAGCTCAAATTATTTTAGGAAATACTTATCACTTATATCTTCGTCCCGGACTAGAAACTCTTCAACAGGTAGGAGGTTTACACAAATTCAATTCGTGGCATAAGCCAATTTTAACGGATAGTGGCGGTTATCAAATTTTTTCTTTAGCGCATCAACGAAAATTAAAAGAAGAAGGTGCAACTTTTAAAAGCCATATTGATGGGAGTACTCACGTGTTTACACCTGAAAATGTAATGGACACACAACGCATTATTGGGGCTGATATTATTATGGCTTTTGATGAATGCACGCCCTACCCTTGTGAATATGAGTATGCAAAAAACTCGATGGGATTAACACATCGTTGGTTAGACAGATGCATCAAACGCTTTAACGAAACTAAACCATTGTATGAATACGGTCAAGAATTATTTCCTATTGTACAAGGAAGTGTTTACAAAGACTTAAGAAAACAATCAGCAGAATATATTGCTTCCAAAAATTGTTTTGGTAACGCAATTGGTGGATTGAGTGTTGGTGAACCTGCCGAGGATATGTATGTGATGACTGCTTTAGTTTGTGAGGTTTTACCAAAAGAAAAACCACGTTATTTAATGGGTGTTGGTACGCCAATAAATCTTTTGGAATGTATTGCTTTAGGAATTGATATGTTCGATTGTGTAATGCCAACACGAAATGCACGTCATGGTTTATTATTTACAAAAAATGGAGTAATTAATATTAAAAATGAAAAATGGAAAAATGATTTTTCGGCATTGGAAGAAGATGGAGCCAGCGAAGTAGATACACGTTATTCTAAAGCATATTTAAGACACTTATTAGTTTGCGGAGAGCATTTAGCCGCGCAAATTGCAAGCATTCATAATTTGGCTTTTTATTTATGGTTGGTTAGGGAAGCAAGAAATAAAATTAATGATGGAAGTTTTGCTGAATGGAAAAATGAAATGATTATTAAACTTTCACAACGATTATAAAGTGTTAACGATCATAGATAAATATATTTTAAAGAAGTTTTTTAAAACATTTTTCGTATCCATTACGCTTATACTCCTCATTTTTATTGTTTTCGATATCAAAGAGAAAATACCAACTTACGCAACAAATAATATTCCAATCAAAGAAATTGCATTTCATTATTATTTGATGTTCATCCCGTATTACGCAAATTTATTTAGTCCATTGTTTACTTTTATCGCCGTTATTTTTTTCACAGCAAAAATGGCGCATCAAACAGAATTTGTTGCGATACTTTGTAGTGGCACAAGTTTTGGCAGAATAACTCGTCCTTATTTGATAGGATCCGGAATTATTGCACTTTCTTCTTTAACCCTCAATCATTTTTTCTTACCAAAATTTACAAAAATTAAAATCGGGTTTGAAGATAAATGGATCAATAATCATTATGTAAATGATGAAAATAATATTCATAAAAAATTAGGAGCAAATAAAATTCTTTATATGCAACGCTACGACAACCGTATTAATACTGCTACTAAAGTGACTATTGAGAAGCTAGTAAATAATAAACAGACCGAATTTTTAGAAGCTGAAAGTATGGTGTGGGATAGTATTGGTAAACAATGGACATTATATACCGTAACAGAGCGCAAGCTTATTTTGCAAGATCGTTTAGATACATTGAAAAACCAGAAACCGGTTTACAAACAGACAGTTCAATCATACCCCACCAAAAAAATAAAACTTGAATTTAATCCAAGTGATATGTGGCGTTACGAAAGTAAGATTGAAGTGATGCCTTATTTCGAATTAAAAGCATATATCGCAAGAGAGAAATTAAGAGGTTCAAACCTGATAGAATTTTTTGAAGTTGAACAATATAAACGCACTTCATTTCCGATGGCAACAATAATTTTAACTGTTATGGGTGTATCTATTGCTTCGCGTAAAGTACGTGGTGGCGTGGGTTTACAAATTGCTCTTGGTTTATTATTGAGTTGTATTTATATTATGCTCATGTATATTTTTACTACAATTGCAACAACAGGTTTTGTTTCACCTTTAATTGCTGTATGGACACCAAATATTATTTTTACGTTTGTGGCATTGTATTTTTATTCAAAAGCACAACGTTAAGTTAAACTTGATGATATGAAATATTTAATAAAAAATGCAACTATTGTTAACGAAAACGAAATTTCAATTAATGATGTTTTAATTGATGAGGAATTTATTATTCAAATTGAACCAAACATTGAAAACACTGTTAATGCCAAAGAAATTGATGCCAAAGGGTTACACTTATTACCAGGTGCCATTGATGACCAAGTACATTTTAGAGAACCTGGATTAACCCATAAAGGAGAAATTTATACAGAAGCAAAAGCCGGAGTTGCGGGTGGAGTTACCAGCTATATGGAAATGCCAAATACTTCTCCACCAGCAGTAACAGTTGAAGAATTGGAAAAAAAATACACAAGAGCATCTGAATGTTCTTTAGGGAACTATTCTTTTTTAATGGGTACAACCAATAATAACTTGGATGAGATCTTAAAAGTGGATTATTCGAAAGTTGCCGGAGTAAAGGTTTTTATGGGCTCTTCAACAGGTGACATGTTAGTGGATAATCACCAAACGCTCGAAAATCTTTTCTCACAAGTAAAGACATTGATCATGGCACATTGTGAAGATGATCCGATGATCAAAGAAAATCAAAAAAGAATTATTGAAGAATACGGCGAAGATATTCCCGCATACTTTCATCCCATAATTCGCAATGAAGAGGCTTGTTATAAGTCCTCTTCCTTTGCCGTTGCTTTAGCTAAAAAACACAATACACGATTACACGTTTTTCATATTTCTACAGCAAAAGAGTTGAGTTTATTCACCAATAAAATTCCTTTAAAAGAAAAACGAATTACAGCCGAAGCGTGTATTCATCATTTATGGTTTAGTGATGATGATTATAAAAGCAAAGGTAATTTCATTAAATGGAATCCATCAGTAAAAACAGCATATGATAGAGATAAAATATTTGAAGCAGTTTTAAATGATACCATTGATGTAATTGCAACTGACCATGCCCCACATACAATTGAAGAAAAAAAACAGAGTTATTTAAAAGCGCCTAGCGGTGGGCCATTGATTCAGCATAGTATTGTAGCCATGTTGGATTTTTACCACCAAAAGAAAATTTCTTTGGAAAAGATAGTTCAAAAAATGAGTCACAATGTTGCTGATCTTTTCCAAATTGAAAAAAGAGGATATATCAAAGAAGGTTATTATGCAGACCTTGTTTTAGTAAATCTCAACAAACCACAAACTGTTACAAAAGAAAACATTCTATACAAATGTGGATGGAGTCCGTTTGAAGGGCATACTTTTAAAAGTAGTATTGAAAAAACATTTGTAAACGGACATTTAGTTTATGATAACGGAAAGTTTGATGAAAGTAAATTTGGAAAACGTCTTTTATTTGATCGTAAGTAGTGAAGATTGATCTAAATAATATACTATCTCAAACTATTTCAGTTGCACAAAAAGCGGCAGATTTTATTCGTAAAGAGCGTGAGACCTTTAGTAATGATAAAATCGAGATCAAAGGATTAAATGATTTAGTAAGCTACGTTGATAAAACTTCTGAAAAATTAATTATCGAAGAGTTAAAAAAAATAGTTCCTGAAGCCGGCTTTATCGTTGAAGAAGATTCTGCTGTTGGTACAAAAGATTATAACTGGATTGTTGATCCACTTGATGGCACAACAAATTTTATTCATGGAATTCCTTGTTATGCAGTAAGCATTGCATTAGAATATAAAGGAGAAATTTTAATTGGGGTTGTTTATGAAGTAAATAGAAATGAATGTTTTTACGCAATGAAAGGTGGGGGTACTTTTCTAAATGAAAAAGTAATTCATGTTTCTAAAAATAAAACCCTATCCGAAAGTTTGATCGCTACAGGTTTTCCTATTTATGATTTTACTCGACAAGAAAACTATATAAATGTACTGCGTGAATTAATGCAACAAACACATGGTATCAGAAGAATTGGAGCAGCGGCTGCAGATCTTTGTTATTTGGCATGTGGCCGGTTTGATGCATTCTACGAATATAATTTAAAACCCTGGGATGTTGCTGCAGGTGCTTTAATTGTAAAAGAAGCCGGTGGAACAATAACAGATTTCAAAGGGGGAAATAATTGGTTGTTTGGAAAAGAAGTAATTGCAACGAATGGTTTATTGGAGCTAGAATTTAAAAAATTAATTCAGAAACATTTTTAATGCTTGCTCAAAATTCAAATATAAAAAGTATAAATTTTTTCTTTTGGCTATTTACTATTTCTGTTGCCTTCATTTTGACGTTACCTATTTTAATACAAGATGGTATGTTTCTAGATGGTGTTTTGTATTCGGCGGTATCTCATAATTTAGCAAATGGAATTGGTACGTTTTGGTTTCCAAGTTTTAGTCTGAATAATTTAGCAGGAATGCATAATTCCTTTCATGAGCAACCACCATTAGTATTTGGCATTCAAGCTTTATTCTTCAAGGTGTTTGGAAATAGTTTTTATGTTGAGCGTTTTTATACTTTTATAACGCTTCTTGCAAACATTATCCTAATAAAAAAATTATGGGAAATTATTTTTAAGGAGAATGAAAAAATAAAAAGTATTTCCTGGCTTCCGGTTTTATTTTGGATTACCATCCCTGTTTGCTTTTGGTCGTATTCCAATAACATGCATGAAAATACGGTAAGTATATTTATTCTATTTGCTATCATTTTTCAATTTAAAGCATTCCAGGAAAATAAAAATGGAAATGCTTTATTGTTTATTTTCATATCCGGAATATTTATTTTTTTGGCAAGTTTTTCAAAAGGTTTGCCGGGTCTGTTTCCATTGGTTGTACCATTTCTTTTCTTATTCAAAAATGATAAAGTAACATTTAAAAAAGCACTCCTCTACTCTGTAATTCTCTTGGCAATTGTTGCTGGAATTTATGGAATTATCCTACTTAACAAAAATGCAAGAGAATCACTTTATAATTATTTTTTCCTTCGCTTATTAAAACGAGTAAACGATGTGCCTACTACAACAAATTATTTAGATACTTTATTCAGATTGGGTCAGGAAAGCATAATTCAAATCGGAATTATTTTAATTGTAAAACTCAGTACAAAAAAGTTTAAACTTATTTTTCCGTCATTAAATTCTAAAGCCATTTTATTTTTATCAATTGGCTTCATGGGTATTTTACCCCTGATGTTAACGTTGGTACAGAAAGGTTTTTATATGGTTCCTGCTTTACCATTTATTGCAATTGGCCTATCAATTTTTATTGCGAATGAAGTTTATTTCTTAGCTTGTGAAAAGCTTCCGGAAAGTAAATTCTCTAATTATTTAAAATCGACTTTCGGTTTAATTGCAATCGTTTCAATTATATTACCAATTTTAAATATTGGAAAATTTTCAAGGGATAAAGAAAAACTTCGGGACATTCATTTAATTGGAACTATTCTTCCAAATCATGCTGTTATTAATTGTTCCAAAGAACTTTTGAGCGATTGGTCGTTGCAAACCTATTTATCCCGTTATTACTTTATTAGTTTAGACATTAATGCACCTCACTCATATTTTCTTTGTGATAAAAGCGAATTTCTCTCCAAAAAAGAAGCCATTTCTAAAGATTTTGAATTATTGAACCTTGATTTAAAAGAATATTGCCTTTTAAAAAAGCTTTAATCCATAGCATTTAAGGACTTATTCAATGTCTAATTCATCAATTTTATCCAATAAATATGTCTTTTTATTCAAAAAAACCTATCTTTCATAAAAAACCAAGCTTTTTGTAACCACAATCCATGATACTACGTACAAGAATACTGAAACAGAACGCAAGAGTTCAATTAAGACAGAGCACTATGAAAACAGTATACAAAATTTGGTTGTCTTGTTTGATATTTTTAATCTCATTAAACATCTCAAAGGCTCAAACTAAAGAGCGTTTAGATACAACTTTTAAAGATGGCGATGTTGTTTTTATTAAGAACAAAAAATTAATTGGTAATTCACTTGTTCCTAATGGCAAAACAGATTTTAATTATGTTGGTGTTGTTTTTATAGAAAATGGTGTCCCAATGGTTTACCATGCTACCGAACCGGTTAGCAGTTGTAACATTGATGAGTTTATTGGAATGTCGGTTGGAAAAAATTATAAGATCAGGAGATTATTTGAACAAGAACTTTTAACTAAAGATGTTGTTGCAACTATGCGTTCATTCGCAAAAGCAAAATTGCAAACTCATTACGATAATAAATTAACCCTTAATAATGACGAGCTCTATAATGCAGAATTCGTTTACAAAATGTACCAATCTTGTTTAGGTATTCCTTTAACCAAACCTAAAGTACTAAGTGCTTACAAAAATGAAACAACTTCCTTAGATTTTTTAAAAGAAGCTTATGGAGATGCTATCATGAACGAGAAATTAATTGTGATAGGAGATATTTATCATTCAGAGTTTTTGGAATAAGAATCAATGCATTTTTCTTAAAAAGGCGGACTCTAACAAGTTCGTACAAACACAAACTAACTTAGTTTTTTAAAAGCCTCATCAAGTCTCTCTAATACTTTTTCTTTACCAATTAGGGCCATGACATCAAACAATTGCGGACCACCAGCCACCCCAGTTACCAATACGCGCATCACTTGCATATCCAATTTACCGAGTTCAAGAGCTGCGGCATTAAATACCTCATGCAATTCATGCGCATCCCATTTTGAAACAGTTTTTAATTTATCTAGGAGTTTAATGAATAGCACTTTAACATCTGCATTCCATTTTTTAGTCATTACCTTTTCATCATATGAAGTTGGTGCTTCTAAAATAAAATAACCATGTTGCCAAAACTCATGTACAAATTGTGCTTTCTCTTTTACTAACCGACAATACTCCTGAACAAAAATTTCATCAAGGTTGTAGCCTTTTTCAATTAAAGTAGGTTTAAATAATGCAGCTAATTCTGCATTTGTTTTATTTTTTAAATATTGTTGATTGAACCATTTTGCTTTTTCCGGATCAAACTTGGCACCACTTTTATGAACGCGTTCAAATTCAAATATTTTAGAAATTTCTTCTACGCTAAAAATTTCTTGATTATCACCAGGGTTCCATCCTAATAGTGCCAGTATATTTACAAAAGCCTCCGGAAAATAGCCTGCCTCTTTGTAACCAATAAATGGTTCTGCTTCACGCGGATCTTTCCAGCTTAATGGAAATACAGGAAAACGCGATTCACGTTTGGATATTTTTCCATTTCCATCTGGATTTAAAATTAAAGGCAAGTGTGCTAATTTAGGCATACTCTCTTCTAAACCTAAGTAACGGTAAATTAAAATATGTGCCGGTGCACTTGGTAACCACTCCTCGCCTCTAACAACATGACTAATTTCCATTTCAATATCATCTACAATATGCGCCAAATGATAAGTTGGCATACCATCACTTTTTAATAAAACTTTATCATCAACCTGTGCACTGTTTACAACAACCCAACCGCGTATAATATCATTGAAACGAATTTCTTCATTACGCGGTACTTTTAAACGCACCACATAAGGTTTACCTTCACTTAATTCTTTTTGAACTTCTTCTGCACTTAGTGTTAAACTGTTGCGCATGTTTTGACGAGTAACTACATTATACTGTGGAGCCACAACCTTAGCGGCTTCCAAACGCTTACGCATTTCATCTAATTCTTCAGATGTATCAAAAGCATAATAAGCATGGCCACTTGCAATTAATTTATCTGCATACTTTTTATAAATCCCTAATTCTTTACGTTCGCTTTGACGATAAGGTTTGTGTTTACCATCACCAAAACCAACACCTTCGTTCGGCTCAATACCACACCATTTGAGTGCATTAATAATATATTCCTCTGCACCTTCTACAAAACGTGTTTGATCGGTATCTTCAATTCTTAAAATAAAATCACCACCATGTTTTTTAGCAAATAAATAATTAAAAAGGGCTGTACGAACACCACCCATATGTAAACCGCCGGTTGGACTAGGCGCAAAACGAACTCTGACTCTTTTTTCCATAATTGTGAGGCAAAGATACAAAAGGTTGGGGGAAATTAGGGAAGGATTTTAAGAAATAAACAAGGTTATACTATAAATAAATTACGCAATTTCTTTATCAACTTTATTTCTGGTCTTCTATTGATTTAAAAATTTTAATAAAATGGGCAACTAACATTTGACAAATCGTTTTCTTCTGGCCTTATAATTGAATGGTTTACCATATGAAACTCATATTTGCACTAATTTTCTCATTAATTTTTTCTGAAATTTTTTCACAAATTGATACATCTCATTATATAAAAGTCTGTTTTTTATATGGCTCCCGACCAAAGGTAAAATATCGGTATGTAGAACCTAGATATTTCGGTGGAATTCACAGTGGGCATGTTACCATACAAGTTGACGACATAGACTATGGTTTCCATCCAACAAAAAAGCCGGTTCATCTTTTTCCAAGAAAAAAACATGATAGGTGTGAATACATGGATACTGTTCTTAATGGTAAAAACAGACATACGTCTGATGACAAAACTGCTACTTTTATAATACCTGTAACTGAAAAACAATATATTCACATCAAGCAAATTCTTACAGAATATGTAATTACAACTCCATATGACTATGCCGTTTTTGGCATGCATTGCACAGGGGCAGCGAGAGACGTTTTAGGTCAAGTTGGTATATTTAAAAAGAAAAAACATTTCCTGATCATTATGACTACATTTTACCCAAAAGCTTTACGAAAGAAAATGTTTCGTATTGCTAAAGAAAATAATTTTATTATTATAAAAACGGAAGGTAAACAAACCCGCAAATGGGAGCGCGATTAAATATCTTCATTCGTGGAAGTATTTACCCAATTGATATTAATCCTCTTTGTTCATTTCACTTTAAATAGTATTTTTAAACCAAATTAAAATTCATATGAAAAAAAATTACTTAGACTATTTTGTTTTAATAACAATTATTTTTCTTGGAAGTATAAAGATTAATGCTCAAGGTTTTCCTCCAAGCCCGACAAACTGGACTCTACCATTAGGTGGCCATATAAATACTTCGCATAGTTACGGTTTTGATGCTTTATCAAATCAAGGTAGTTATGTTAACAATAACCTTGCTTGGAATACAATCGATATTAATGGAGACGGAAAACCAGATGTTGTTGTGACAGCAAAAGGAGATGGTACAAATGATGATGTATTTGGAAACGGAACAAGTCCATATTGGCAAGTATATTTAAATAATGGCACAGGTATTTCAACAACTGCAACTAATTGGGCAGTACCTCTTGGTGGTCATATAAATACTTCGCATAGTTATGGTTTCAATGCTTTATCTAATCAAGGTAGTTACGTTAACAATAATCTTGCCTGGAATACAATCGATATTAATGGAGATGGAAAACCGGATATTGTTGTGACAGCAAAAGGAGATGGTACAAATGATGATGTATTCGGGAACGGAACAAGCCCATATTGGCAAGTATATTTAAATAATGGTACTGGGTTTTCTTCTTCACCAACTAATTGGTCGGTGCCTCTTGGTGGAGAAGTTGTTGCTAGTCATTCATACGGTTTTAATCAATTCTATGAACAAGGTAGTTATGCTAATAATGA
>Ga0206968_10107_pt1 | contig 23929 bp, 20 predicted proteins | sample Alteio_BWOrgHeat_22_FD_153254 | JGI IMG/M metagenome (GOLD analysis project Ga0206968, IMG submission 153254) | Enriched cells from forest soil in Barre Woods Harvard Forest LTER site, Petersham, Massachusetts, United States -... | ecosystem: Environmental > Terrestrial > Soil > Temperate forest >... | reverse complement strand
ATGGAAAGGAGAGAAATTAGGAATTTTAGAAATGCGAAATCATTATGCAAATTATTTTAAAGGCATTCCAAATTTTAAAGAAACACGAACTTTGCTTGTAACAAAACCCACTTACGCAGAAATAAATGAAGTGTTGGATTTGGTTTTAGAGAAAAAAGAGTTTAGTGAAGTTTAATTATAAAGTAAAATAATTCATTAATGGTTGCCTAAGTACCGTTTTTAGGACAATTTTGACGTTTTTTATGGCTTTAATCCATATAAATTTAGTAAATTCGGGACTCTTTTTTAGAACACAATAATGAATAAGTACCCTGAATATAAACAACTCAATTTACCGCAAATAAGTAAAGACATTTTAAAGTTTTGGCAAGAAAACAAAACGTTTGAAAAATCTATTACAACACGTGAAGGTAAAACACCTTGGGTTTTTTATGGAGGTCCACCAAGTGCAAATGGTTTACCTGGAATTCATCATGTAATGGCGCGTGCTATAAAAGATATTTTTTGTCGCTTTAAAACATTACAAGGTTATCAGGTAAAACGTAAAGCCGGTTGGGATACACACGGTTTACCAATAGAACTTGGCGTAGAAAAAAGTTTAGGAATTACTAAAGAAGATATTGGAAATAAAAATTCTTCAAAATACATTTCAGTAGAAGATTACAACAAAGCCTGCCGCAAAGAAGTAATGAAATACACCGATAAGTGGGAAGAAGTTACTTCTCAAATGGGCTACTGGGTTGATATGAGCGACCCTTACATTACTTACGATAATAAATACATTGAAAGTGTTTGGTGGCTCTTACAAAATTTGTACAAGAAAAATTTATTATACAAAGGATATACAATTCAACCATATTCTCCCGCGGCAGGAACAGGACTAAGTTCACATGAATTAAATCAACCTGGATGCTATAGAGATGTGAAAGATAGGACAGCTGTAGTACAATTTAAAATAATTGCAGATTCCAAATTACAGATTCCAAATTTGCAATCTGACAATCTGAAATCTGAAATCTATTTTTTAGCTTGGACAACTACGCCTTGGACACTTCCATCAAACACGGCTTTAGCCGTTGGAAAAGATATTGATTATGTGATTGTAAATGGTTTCAATCCATTTTCAGGGAAACTACAAAATGTGATTTTAGCGAAAGAACTTGTACATAAATATTTCTCAGAAAAACATACTGATCTCAAATTTGAAGATTATAAAGTTGGAGATAAAAATATTCCGTTTAAAATTATTGCACATTGTAAAGGTTCTGATCTTGCTGGAATTAAATACGAACAATTATTGCCTTTTGTAAAACCAGAAGGTGATGCCTTTAAAGTTGTTTTAGGAGATTTTGTAACAACTACAGATGGTACAGGTATAGTTCACATTGCACCTAGCTTTGGAGCAGATGACTTTAAAGTTGCGAAACAAAATAATATTGCGTCATTAACTTTAGTTGATAAACGCGGGAAATTTTTACCCGAAGTAAAAGATGGAATATTTTTATACGGAGAAGAATATGTAAAAGAAGCTTACTTAACAGATGAAGAAAAGAAAATAGAATTTGAACATCAGAAAAAAATATTAGAAGCCAACCACAAAATAAAAGATCTAAAAGTTTATTTGAGTGTTGATGAACGCATTGTTTTAAAATTACAGGAAGAAGGCAAGCTCTTTAAAAAAGAAACCTACGAACATAGTTATCCGCATTGCTGGCGAACGGATAAACCTGTTTTATATTATCCATTAGATAGTTGGTTCGTTAAATCAACTGCGGCAAAAGACCGAATGATTGAATTGAACAAAACTATTAATTGGAAACCTGAATCAACCGGTACAGGCCGTTTTGGTAATTGGTTAGAAAATTTGAACGATTGGAATTTATCACGTTCACGTTTTTGGGGAATTCCAATTCCAATTTGGACAAGCGAAGACAAAACTGAACAAATTTGTATTGGCTCCGCTGAAGAATTGCAAAAAGAAATTACAAACGCAGTCGCAAAAGGTGTGCTTAAAGAAAATCAGTTGGCGAATTTCAAAGTCGGTAACATGAGTTCTGAAAATTACGACACTTTTGATCTTCACAAACCCTATGCTGATACAATTATTTTAGAAAAAAATGGTAAACAATTATTTCGCGAACCTGATTTAATTGATGTGTGGTTTGATAGCGGTGCTATGCCTTACGCACAAGTACATTATCCATTTGAGAATAAAGAATTAATTGATCAAAGAAAATATTTCCCGGCCGATTTTATTGCTGAAGGTGTGGATCAAACACGTGGTTGGTTTTTTACGCTGCATGCAATTGCTGTAATGAATTTTGATTCGGTTGCTTATAAAAATGTTGTTTCAAACGGTTTGGTATTAGATAAAAACGGAAACAAAATGAGTAAACGTTTGGGTAATGCTGTTGATCCGTTTATTACTTTAGAAAAATATGGTGCTGATGCAACTCGTTGGTACATGATTGCAAATGCAGCGCCTTGGGATAATTTAAAATTTAATGAAGAAGGAATTGTTGATGTGCAACGTCAGTTATTTGGAACGTTGTATAATACATATGGATTTTACTCTTTGTATGCGAACGTAGATAATTTTTTGATTGATGAAAAAAATTCTGTTCCTGTAAATGAACGTCAGGAATTAGATCGTTGGATCTTATCTAAATTAAATAATTTAATTAAAGATGTAACTGAGCAATACGAAAATTTTGAACCACATCGTGCTGCAAGAAGTATAGAAACATTTGTTGACGAACATTTTAGTAACTGGTTTATTCGTTTAAGTCGTCGTCGGTTTTGGAAAGGCGAAATGAGTACTGATAAAAAAGCAGCTTACGAAACATTACACGAATGCCTATTGGTTGTTTCCCAATTAATGAGCCCAATTGCACCTTTCTTTGGCGAATGGTTGTACCAAAATTTATCGATACCAGTTCGTGAGAATGCGATTAAAAATAAAACTGCTTTGCAATTTGAATCAATTCACTTAAGTGAATTTATAAAAGCAGATACAAAACTAATTAATACAGAATTAGAACAACGAATGGAATTAGCACAAAAAATTTCTTCGATGATTTTATCTATTCGCAAAAAAGAAAATTTACGTGTTCGTCAGCCTTTACAAAAAATTCAAATCCCAATTTTGGATAAAACTATTCAAACGCAAATTGATGCCGTTAAAGATTTAATATTAGCGGAAGTGAATGTAAAAGAAATTGAATTTGTTGACGAAAGTAAAACACAGATCGTAAAAAATTTAAAATTAAATTTTAAAACGCTTGGTAAAAAATGCGGAACAAATATGAAAGCCGTGCAGGCTTTTGCTTTAGAAAACGGCGCAAAAATTATTCATGAAATTGAACTCACAGGTAAATATATTCTCAATATATCAGGAACTGAGATCGTTTTAGAAACTGAAGATGTAGAGATCATTCCGGTTGATATTCCGGGTTGGAAAGTAGCTAATAGTGGTGCCATAACGGTTGCCTTAGATATCACTATTTCAACCGAATTAAAGCAAGAAGGATTGGCTCGTGAGATCGTCAATAGGATCCAAAATATCAGGAAAGACAAGGGTTTCGACGTGACCGATAAGATTTTAGTGAGAATACAGCAAAATAACAATTTAGATTCAGCAATTAAGAATAATTTAAGTTATATTTGTTCTGAAACGCTTACAGGCGATTTACAATTAGTGGATGCTAAGTCCATTGTGAATGCCAGTTTGGTTGAGGTTGATGAAACAATTTCAACATTAATATCAATAGAAAAATTAAATTAAATAGCTCTTTAAATTAGTATGGCAAAAAAAGATAATAAGAAAGGAAAAGCAACAAAGCCAGCAGCAAAAAAAGCCGCTAAACCCGTTGCAAAGAAACAAGCTAAACCAGCCAAAAAGGCGGCTAAACCTGTTGCGAAAAAAGTAGAAAAGAAAGCTGCACCAAAACCGGTGAAACCTGTTGCGAAGAAAGTTGCAAAACCTGTTGCAAAAAAACCAGCTCCTAAAGCGGTTATTAAAACAAGTGGAAAAGTAGTAAAGCCCAGTGCTAAAAAAGAAATTGCAAAAAAACCGGTTGGAAAACCAATTGATGCCATAAAGAAAAAAGGAAAACCAGAGCCTAAGTCAAAAAAAGGTGGTAAAAAAGGAAAAGGTGGAGATGATGATGGTTCGGAAGATGAAGATGATGTTGACGTAAAAGATGATTACGAAAAAACAGATGATGAAGACGTGTTGGTTGGAGAATTAGATGAAGCCGGTTTAGTTGACCTGGAAGTTGGAGAAGTACCTGAAATAGAAGAAGACGATGAGGAAGAACCAATTAAACGTGGTAGAGGTCGCCGTAAAAAGAACGAAGGTAAATCAAGTGGAGGAAGTATGGAAGCATACATTCGTAACCGTCCTTTACAAGTAGATCTTTCTAAACCATTGATTAAAAAAACAAGTGAAAAAGCACCTAAGCCTTTTGTAAATACAAAAGATAATCGCTCTCGTTATACTGATAAAGAATTAGCTGAGTTCAAAGAATTAATTCTTGAAAAATTAAAAGAAGCACAAACCGATTATGATTTGCTTAAACAAACATTAAGCAATGAAGATAATCATGGCACTGATGATACGTCGCCAACATTTAAATTATTGGAAGATGGAAGTGATGTAATGAGTAAAGAAGAAACGGCACAACTTGCTTCACGTCAGGAAAAATATATCATCAACTTAAAAAATGCTTTAGTGCGCATCGAAAATAAAAGCTACGGCATTTGCCGCGTTTCAGGAAAATTGATTCCTAAAGAACGTCTACGCAGTGTGCCTCACGCTACATTGAGTATTGATGCCAAGTTAAATCAAAGTTCTTAATTCTTAATTTTATTAATTAAAGGTTATTTTTGCAAAGCGAAATAACCTTTTTTATTTATGTTTAAGTCGTACCGAATACCCATCATAACTTTATTCCTCGTTCTGTTCATAGATCAGTTCATCAAAATTTATATTAAGTTGAATTATCCTTTGGGAGAAGTTGGACGTTTAGGTAATTGGTGCATCATTCATTTTACCGAAAACCCGGGAATGGCATTTGGTATGGAATTCGGGGGTAACTACGGTAAATTGGTATTGAGTGTCTTTCGCATTTTAGCGAGCATTGGTGGTTTTTTATATATCCGTCACATTGTTAAACTTAAAGAACATCCTTTGTTTATTTTTTGTGTTTCGTTGATTCTCGCCGGCGCAATTGGAAATATTTTCGACAGTATTTTTTATGGAAGTATTTTTACCGAGAGTGATGAATTTACAAAAGCTACATTGGTTGCGCCCGGACATGGTTACTCAGGTTTTTTGCACGGCCATGTAGTGGACATGTTTTACTTTCCGATCTACAATGGCCATTTCCCAAACTGGGTGCCATTTTGGGGAGGAGAAGATTTTCAGTTTTTTAGGCCGATTTTTAACTTTGCCGATTTCTCTATTTCAATTGGTGTTGGATTATTGATTTTGTTTCAGAAAAAATTCAATAAAAAATCAGTTACAGAAAATATTTCAGAGACTCCACAACAAGAAGAAAATAATATTGTCAATTAAATTATCCTAAGAAACATGTCGAAGGAAGCCATCTTACTTATTAATCTCGGAACACCTGATAATCCTTCGCCCGGTAAAGTTGGTAAATATTTAACGCAATTTTTAAATGACAGACGCGTGATTGACATCAATCCAATTGCTCGATTTTTTTTAGTGAATTTTATAATTGTCCCTTTTCGCAGTTTTAGAGCTTCTAAATTATATAAAGTTATTTGGACAAAAGAAGGTTCTCCACTTTTACTACATAGTATTGATCTTAAAAATAAATTGCAAAAAATAGTTGCCGAAAATATTCATGTTGAATTAGCTATGCGTTATAATAAACCAAGCATTAAAACAGCATTGGAAAATATTAGAAAACAAAGACCTGATAAAATTCATATCCTTCCACTTTATCCTCAAAATGCATCGTCTAGTACTGGAAGTTCACTTGAAAATGTTTTAGATACAATTAAAAGTTGGGAAGTAATTCCAAGCTTAAATGTAGTTAGTAAATTTTATGATCATCCCAAATTTATTGATGCATTAGTAAGCGAAGCAAAAAATTATAATGTGAATGATTACGACCATATTATTTTTAGTTATCATGGTTTGCCAGAAAGACAAATTTTAAAAGCCTCTAAACACTACGGCAACAGTACTTGCCAAATTGGTAATTGTTGCAATAAAATAACAGAAAATAATCGTTATTGTTATCGTGCCAATTGTATGGAGACAACAAGGCAATTAGTAAAAGCATTAAATATTCAAGAAGGGAAATATCTTTCTTCTTTTCAAAGTAGACTCAATAATAAATGGTTGAAACCATACAGTGATAAAGTAATTGCAGAACTTGCGCAAAAAGGCGCAAAAAAAATTCTTGTTTTCTCTCCCGCTTTTGTTGCCGATTGTTTAGAAACAGTTTACGAAATAAGTGAAGAGTACCAGAAAATTTTCAAAGAAAATGGTGGCGAAAATGTAATCCTTGTAAAAAGTTTAAATAGCAGTGATGTTTGGGTGAATGCTGTGAAGGAAATTGTTTTGGGTAGATAATGTGTCATCCTGAGCGGAGTCGAAGGATAGACATTAAGTAAATTGTATGTGTTTAAAAAGGTACGTTTGAAAATCATTTCATGTTAAAGACAATTAAACATCAATATATTGAGTTAAAGTGGTTAACTCCAAATGATATTGGCAAACCAAAAACTCTTGTTTTAGGTTCATTTAATCCATTCCAAGAAACTCAAACATCAGTTGACTATTTTTACGGTAGAACTACTAATCATTTTTGGAAAACAATTGCTAGACTCATACAAAAAGATGAAGACTATTTTTTGATGATAATGAAGGATTAATTCGGAAAAAGGAAATAATGAATAATAGATTTTGTTGCCTTGATGTGATTAATTCAATTAACATTTCCTCTACAAAAACAACAAACTCTATAAATAAGGTTATTCATACGATGGGTTATAATAGAATAAACAATAACTCTATAAATCCAAAAGAGAAAAAATTAAAGGAACTCGGTTTCTATGACTTTATTACTGCTGTAATTAATATTTGTAAAGAAAGAAAAAAAACTTTTGTATTTGAATCTTATAGTCCAAGTGCATACGCTGTAAGGAACGGAAAACAAAAATATCAGATTTAGAGGTTTGGCTCAAAGATAATCTAAAGCTTTAAAACAACACATTCTACGCCAATACTTCGACTCCGCTCAGTATGACATCGTCTATATTATCGAGAAACTTCCTTAATCATGTTCTCTTGTCTTCTTGACTCTCTTTTATAGAGTCAGTTCTTTGCCCTGATAAAAATCAAGCACTTTTACTCTTAGGATATATTCGTATTTACTTTGCAATAAATTACTTTGTGCAGTTATCAAACGGTTTTTTGCTGAATTGTAATCAAAAGTATTAATAGCTCCCACATTAAATTTTTGCTCTGCGAATTGAAAACTTAGTTGAGATGCTTCAACATTTTTTTTATTTGCCATGTATTTACTCAACGCTGCTTTCGCATTTACATAAGCTTGTGCAATGTTTTTATATAAATTTTGTTTAGCGAGATCTTGACTAAATTTGGCATTCACTAAACTTAATTTGGCATTTTTTACACCGGTTTGCGTTTGCAAACCATTAAATATAGGAACAGTAATAGTAAATCCAACGCTCTTATTTACATTGTCTCTGAACTGATCGGCAAAAGGTTTTTTAGAAGTAACTACTTCGGTTTTTGGTTGATAAATAGTTTCGCCCGATTGCGTAACGTAAGGAGCTTGTTCATAACCTACAACATTAACCGCATCAATGTTTTTATCTAATCCGGATGTACCAGTACCTAAAGAACCATTCATGCTAATAGTGGGACTTCTTTTTCCTCGTGCGGTAGCTAATGCTTTTTCCGAACTCATTAAAGCGTATTCACTCGATTTTATACTTGGTTGGTTTTTTAATGCTGTTTCGTAAATGCTTTGCACACTTGTATTCAAAATAGGTTGTTCTTCTATATCAATGTTTGGTTTTACAATATTAAAACTATTTACAGTGTCTAAATTCATCAACTGCGTTAAATTCAATAATGCAATTTGATAATTGTTTTCGGCGGTAGTCAAATTTACTTGCTCTGTTGCTAATTGCGCTTCTATATCATATTGCGAACTCTTTGAAAGCGATCCTGCATCAACTAATTTCTGCGTGCGCTCTAATTGCTCTTTTGTAATATTAAATTGATTTTTAGCAATACCCGTTAATTCGCTGGTAAAAATTACATTCAAATATAAATTCACCAGATTTAACGTAAGGTCATTTTTTTGTTGTTTTACATTTTCCGCAGTACTTAAATAATTATATTCATTTGCTTTAATATTATTGTATTGACTCAACCCGCTAAATAAAACAACATTACTACTTACATAGAAATTTTGCGATAAAACCTCTGTATTCGCAAACGTATTAGTAAACCTATCGATAGTTTTACCGAAATTGTATGTATGTGCGGCTCCCAAATTTAAAGTTGGTAAAACGCCTGCCTTTGATTGTGTTAAATTATTTTTATTGATCTCGGTATTAATTTGTGCCTGCCTTAACTGAATATTATGTTTTATAGCATAGTCAATACATGTTTTCAAATCCCAGTTATTTTGGGCATTTAGAAAGCCAATCAAACAAAAAAATACAATGACTTTTTTTAACATTTGAGTCTAAATTAGAAAAGAATATTTTGCAAAGTATAAAAAATACATGAATGGCGAACCGGTTACATAGAAGCGCATTCTTCTACTTAGAAACAAGTTCGCTACGTAAAATACTTTCAAAAAGAAATTTACCATCGCTGTTAAACAACTCTGCGTCTGAAGCTCTTTCAGGATGAGGCATCATGCCAAATACATTTTTAGTTACATTACAAACACCGGCAATGTTTTCAATGGCGCCATTTGGGTTTGATTCTTCCGTTATATTTCCACTTTCATCACAGTAGCGAAAAAGGATCTGACCATTAGCAGTCATTTTCTTTAAGCTTTCGCTCTCAATAAAATATTTTCCTTCTCCATGGGCGATCGGGATTTTTAACGCTTTTTCTTTTGGAACTGCATTAGTTACTGCTGTATCAGTATTTGCAGCTTTTATAAAAACATTTTTACAAATAAATTTACGTGTATTGTTATGTAATAAAGCTCCGGGTAACAAACCACTTTCACAAAGAATTTGAAACCCATTACACACACCAAAAACAAATCCACCTTTGTTAGCATGCTCCATCACACTTTGCATAATTGGTGAGAAACGTGCAATGGCACCGCTCCTTAAATAATCTCCATATGAAAATCCACCTGGTAAAATAATATGTGTGCAACCTTCAAGATCAGTATTTTTATGCCAAAGCTTTACGGTTTCCTTTTTAAAAATTTCTTTCAGAACATAAACCATGTCCTCATCGCAATTTGATCCCGGAAAAACAACTACTCCAAATTTCATTTTCGTAAATTTTAAAAATCAAAATTAAGCTTTATCCGCTTGCGTTCAAAGTCGTTTATGAACATAAATTAAACTTTTTGAAAGCGCTTTTGAGGTTTTTAATTCCATTTTATAATAGCTATCTTTACGTTTTACAGTTATGGTTGAAATTATTGAAAAAGTAAGCAGAGAGGCCTTGTTAGACGAGTTGAATAAGGACAGGTATGTGCGCAAAACCAATAATGGCAACAACGAAATTTACATTATCAATCATCTCAACTCACCAAATGTTATGAGTGAGATTGGTAGACTTCGCGAACTAACTTTTCGTTATGCAGGTGGTGGAACAGGGAAAGAAATAGATATTGATGAGTTTGATATCAGTTCTCACCCTTATCAACAATTATTAGTTTGGAATCCTACAGACAAAGAAATTGTTGGGGCTTATCGTTATATATTATGTAAAGATGCCGAATACATAAACGGAAGAGTGCATTTAGCAACAACTGAGTTATTTGATTTTCACGAATTATTTTATAAAAAATATCTTCCGTATACAATTGAATTAGGACGTAGTTTTATACAACCTCAATACCAACCAAGTGAACAATTTAGAAAAGGGATTTTTAGTTTAGATAATTTATGGGATGGTTTAGGCGCTATTGTTATAGATAATCCTTCTCAAAAACACTTTTATGGAAAGGTTACTATGTATACGGATTTTAATATACAAGCGCGGGATTACATTCTTAGTTTTATAAAGCATTATTTTCCGGATTCTGAAAATTTAGTAACTCCAATTCATAGTGTAAATATTAAAACAAATATTGATGCTTTTCTAAATGAGTTAAAAGGATTGTCTTACAAAGAAGGACATGTTGTACTCAATAAAAATGTAAGGGCATTGGGCGAAAATATCCCTCCATTGGTAAACGCGTATATGAATTTGAGTCCCACTATGAAAAGCTTTGGCACTGCCATTAATCCAACCTTTGGGGGTGTTGAAGAAACAGGCATACTAGTTACGATAGCAGACATATATGAAAGTAAAAAAGAACGTCATTTGAATACATATATACAGGAAAAGGAATCTCGGAAATGATTATTAAAACAGCAAAATTTTTAAAGAGTTCGTCCAAATTAAGTGAATGTGTGAAATCACATTTGCCGGAATTTGCTTTTATTGGACGAAGTAATGTTGGAAAATCTTCTTTAATAAATATGTTGTGCAACAATTATAAACTGGCGAAAATTTCTGCTTCGCCAGGTAAAACAAAACTTATTAATCATTTTGTGATTAATGATAATTGGTATCTGGTAGATCTTCCCGGCTATGGTTATGCTAAAACATCTAAAGTTCAGAAAATAGAATTTGAAAAAATAATTATTGAATATTGCAGCAAACGCGATAATTTAGTTTGCTTGTTTGTATTAATTGATAGTCGCTTACCATTGCAACAAATAGATGCAGAATTTTTACAATGGTGCGGAGAAAAAGAAATTCCGTTCAGTATTGTTTATACAAAAGCAGACAAAAATTCTAAAAACGAATTAAGAAAAAATATCGCTAAAATAGAAGAGAAACTATTATTAGTCTTTAGTGAACTGCCTAATAGTTTTATCACTTCGTCAGAAAAAAATATTGGAAAAGACGAACTTCTTAATTTTATAGGAGGTTACATTCAATGAAAAGTGATTGGCAATTACTTCAAATTAAATTGAAAGAACGTTTTGGAGAAGAGTTGGATGTAGATGCAATTATTTTTCTGATAGGCCTACAAGAATTAGCTAAACCACATCAGAAATATAAGAAAGATGAAAAGTTAGCAATCATGCATGTTGCTATTTGCACTTTATTAGAACCTTATAAATTTTATACTTATGAAGGTAAAGATGCCGATGGATGGCCGCATTGGAAGCTCAATGAAGAATTGCCGCATTTGGATGCGAAACAACAAAACCGTTTAATTGTTGATGCGATTATTGATTACTTCAAGCGCGAAGAATTCATTTGAGCTATTTTGCTAAATAAACTATCCTGATAATTGTCTTTAAATTTCTTAATACTAAATCTAAAGTCATCAATATAGATCTTTGAAGTGCTATCCGGATTCCAAACAAAAAAAGATACATTTGAACTATCACACTTCATGGTTACAGTTTGAACCATGTTTATATAACCCCAGCCTTTATTATCACGAAAATTAATAAAACTGTTTGGAATGTAAAAATTCGAGAGCTTTTTGTTTTTGCATTCTCCGGCCAAAACAAATTGCGCACCACTTCCTTTTTCCCATGCAGATATTTCTATTAAATCGCCATACTCTAAATTCTTAAATTTATAAATCAAACTATAAGGAGATTTTATGGAAAGAACAATAGAATGTTTTCCTGTTCTTGCAACAGAATCTGTTTGACTGGAAGCACCTTCGAGTTCAATTTTTTCATTTGTAGTTTTAAAATTCTTTTTTTCATTCAACTCTTCACCACCACAATAAAATTCTGTTTTCTTATCATATGATTCTACAAAAAAACGATTATAAATTGTTTTGGCAGAATATCGATTTATATAACATACAAAAATCATTACGATGATATTAGGAATCAATTTAACCTTGAATATCGAATTTGAAAACACAAGAAATAAAAGCGGGAGAATCGGGATCAAATATCTGCCTTGTAAAAGATCTACAATGCCTTCTCCAACACAATCCCAAGTGAGATGTTGAGATAAGAGCAAAAAAATAAAAGCCGCTAAACCAGCAATAATGAAAATAATTTTGTATAAAAAATGTGTCACTTTTTCATTGTATTCTGTGATCGCAACTAATCCAATAACAGTATAAGAATAATAAATCAATTCCTTTGGAAGGAGTATGTCCATATTACCAAATAAACCAATGTAACCGTTGAGATAAGAAAAAGGATGTTGTAAAATGCTTTTATAGATCACATCTATAAAATACATTTTATTATTTAAAATCAATTCTTTTTGAAGATAGTAGTTCGCGCAATTCGATAAACATATTCCGTTTCTATAAACCTCATTATAATTTGCGTATGGCGTATAATAGGTTAAAATAAGATTCGACCAATAGTAGGTGATCAAAAATGCTGATACAAACAAAATCAATAAACTGAAAATATAATAAGGTAGAGACTTAAATTGCTTTGGTGGAATAACAAACAAAAGTAAAACGAGACCAATATACACAACTTTCGCAAAAGCCAATATGGTTATCATTCCCAGGAGCAATAAAATATTTCCATAATTTATTTTTTTTTCTTGCTGAGACAATTTAAGTACGTACGAAATAAATAAAAGCGAAATGATATTTGTAACCGTATCAGCGCTAAAAGAATTCATGATATACATATTCATGGGCAATAGAATCAGAAGAGTCACAAGCCATTTGCCATATGGAATCATTTTTATGACAAAGAACATCGCAAATAACCAACAAATAAAGATCAGGTTTCTTCCACCATAGTATAAACTGGCAACCGGACAATCAAATTTCTTGAGTACATAAATTGCTAATGCTTGTGGGAAATAAGAAACAGGAGAATATATTGCAGTATTTGGAAAATCATAAAAAATAGTATCGCTATTGCTATATTTTATTTTGAAAGAATCATACAATTCTTTTTGTGTTAAGGTGTATTTTAAATTGGTTGCTGCATTTCCATAAGGTAAAACAAATTCGCGAACGCTTGCTGGTACAACTCCGCCAAGACGATTATCTTGTTTTACAGGCAAAAATTGTCCTTCCGAAATTTGTAAAGCTTTGTAAAAATGATTGAATTCATCAGGAACCTGCAAGGGTGGTGTTAATTTATCTAGTTTCCAATGGAAATAAAGAGCGGCAAGTAAAAAAAAGTAATGAGGTTTTATTTTTAAAAGCAATTGCACTTAATAAACCTTTTATTAAAAGCGTTTGTTCGTATTAAACCGTTTGGTTGGTTTGTCTATAACAGTTAAAATAGATTTTACTTTGTTCTCATCTGTTAATAATTCAATTGCTTTTGCGATTTCATTATCGCTTCTTAAAGCATATTCAATTCTTCCGGTTTGAAAATAATATCTTCCTACTATTTCTTCTTCTAAATAGTGTTTTATTGACTCTTTATATTTAGATAGATCTGCTTTTTTGTTTTCAGCAAACCTGTTACTCAACGCCTCAAATTCGGTTTTAATATTATCGTAATATTTTTCATCTATTGCTTGTTTTTTCAAATCTTCAAATTCAATCTCACTTTTTGTTTTATAAGCAAAATCTTTTCCTTTAATGCTTTCTAAAAAATCCTGATAGTCTTCGTCTTTTAATTTAAAATCTTTTACCGAACCAATGTCTTTGTGATTCATGCAATATTTTGTTGCATAATTGAAAACATAATATTTATTTACCAATGCCAAAACAACCAGACCATATTTTTCGTGTTCTGTTTTAATATCAGGCATAACACCTGCTCCATCATAAACTATTCTTCCATCTCTCGTTTTAAATGCAGTAATTAAACTATCAGGCACTTTTTCAACCCTTCCTTCTTCGTCTTTATTTCTATAATCTAACGCTTGTACGCATCTTCCACTTGGAATATAATATTTCGCAACCGTTATTTTTACTTTGGCATTATAAATTAAATCTTTTGTTTGTTGTACCAAACCTTTACCATAAGTACGCTGACCTAAAATTACTGCGCGATCAAGATCTTGTAATGCGCCTGAAACAATTTCTGATGCAGAAGCAGAATATTCATCAACCAAAACGATTAACGGAATTTGTGTATCAATTGGATTATTAACTGATAAATATGTTTTATCCCACTCAGCTACTTTCCCTTTTGTAAATACAACCTCTACTCCTTTTTCAACAAACAAATTAACAATGTTAACAGCCTCATGTAATAATCCACCGGGGTTTCCTCTTAAGTCAAGTATTAAATTTTTACACCCTTTTCCTTTTAAACTAACTAATGCCTCTTTTACTTCGTTACTACAATTTTCGGTGAAAGCATTTAGTTTAATATAACCAGTTTGATTGTTAGATAATATTCCTGAATACGGAACGCTCTTAGTTTTAATTTCTTCCCTTACCAAATTTAATTCAACTGGGTTTGTTTGCCCAACTTTTAAAACTTTTAATTTTACAGATGTACCTGCCTGTCCTTTTAAAAGATTAGTAATTTCATCACTCCGCTTTCCTACAACATTATTTCCATTTACACCTATAACCTGATCGCCTGCTCTTAAACCAACTTTAAACGCCGTAAAGCCTTCATAGGGATCAGCAATAATTATTTTTCCATCAATATCATTTACAATTGCTCCTATCCCGCCATATTCACCGGTCATCATAAAACGATAATCTTCTATTTCATTTTCCGGATAATAAATGGTGTATGGGTCTAATGAACCTAACATCGCATCGATCCCGGTTTTCATCAATTGTCCTGGTTTTGTATCATCCACATAAGCTACATTCAATTCGCGATACAACGAATTAAAAATGTCCAAGTTCTTACTGATCTCGAAATAATCTTGCGTAAAAGAAATACCTGCAATACCAACAAACACTACAATAAGTGCAATAAGAATTTTTTTATATGTCAATTTCAAATTCATTCTCCTAAAAAAACTCTACTAATTTAGTCAATAATTTGATTGTGCGGCGGGGATTTTAATTTATTAACGCTTTGATTTAAAAGAGTCAGTATTGCCTTATCAATCATATTAAAATCTTCTATTTGGTTATGAATAAAAATAAACGCGCAATTTATTTTTACACCTTTATCGTTGAGTTTATTGTATAATGAGTTCTTATTTAAACGATAGGCTTCTCTCATCCGTCTTTTCAATAAATTACGATCGGGCGAACGTTTAAATTTTTTTTTTGGAACTACAAACATCGCTTTACAAGGATATAATTGAGATGTTAATGCAGTTTTGAATATCAACTTTACAGGCATTTGGGTTAATGACAACCCTTTTGCAAATAGCAGATCAATTGCTTTTTTACCATATAATCGCTCTTGCTTATTAAAAGTATTTTTCAACAATTGATTTTTAATGTAAATATACGTTTATGTTATTTGTTTAGATATAATTTTCTATTTTTATAAAAATAATATTTTAATAGTATGGGAAAAGGTGATAAAAAAACTAAAAAAGGTAAAAGACACATTGGTTCTACCGGTGTAAAAAGACCAAAGAAAAAGAAAGTAGTAAAAAAAGCTGCGCCTAAAAAGGCCGCTGCGCCTAAAAAAGCAGCCGCTAAAAAAAGTGCTAAAAAATAATTTCTTTTAGCAATAAAAAAGTCCCGCCATATTTAGCGGGACTTTTTTATTTACATTTTCTTTAATCACTCTGGCTTTTCTATTTCAAATCCTTTTTTCTTCCAATCATCAAATCCTTTACTCAAGTTAACAACCTCTTTAAATCCTTCTTTGGTCATCAGATCTCTACAGTCTCCACTTCTTCCACCTCCGGCACAATATATCAAATATGTTTTTTTCTTATCCAGTTTCTTAGTTTGATCTTCTGCATCCTTTGCTAAAAAATCTATCTCAATAGCACCTTTAATTTTTCCTTTAGTTTTAATTTCTTCCGGAGTTCTAAGATCAATTAATATATCCTTTTTCTCATCAATTAATTTTTTAAAGGTAGTGGCATCTACATCCTTTGCTGTTTGGGCATTTGCAACCAAACAGAATATCACAAATAAAAAGGCAATGTGTGTTTTCATTTTATTTTTTCCTTAACTTACACATATAAAAACCGTCAAACCCTTCACTTGGAAAAATAGTTTTTTCTTCTACAAAATCAAAGCTGCTGTTTTTTTCCAAAAATGAATTTACCTGTTCTTTATTTTCTGAAGGTAGAATACTACATGTGCTGTATACCATATGTCCACCTGATTTTACCATTACTGAATAATCAGAAAGTATTTGCTGTTGTAACTGTTTTGTTTTTTCAAATACCTCAGTATTAAACTTCCATTTAGTATCGGGGTTTCTTTTTAAAACACCAATACCACTGCATGGCACATCTAATAAAACAACATCTGCCTTTTCTTTGAGCTGTGATATCGTTTGTGCGTTTTCAATTAATTTGGTTTCTACATTATGAACCCCTGCGCGTTTAGCACGCTTAATTAATTCATCTAATTTCCATTGCCCAATATCTAAACTTAATACGCGTCCTTTATTTTGCATTAATGCCGCTAAATGCAAACTTTTTCCGCCTGCACCGGCACATGCATCAATTACAAATTGTTTTGGTTCTACTCCGGCAAACAATCCTATTTGTTGCGAACCACAATCCTGAATCTCAAACAAACCCTCTTTAAAATTTATATTACTGAAAACATTTGCTCTTTTTTTAAGGATCAATGCATTTTCAACAGAAGCAATTTCTTCTGTCTCCATTCCATCTTTCAATAATTTTTCTTTGAGTGTTTTTAAATTCGTTTTAAGCGTATTAACTCTTAAAACAACTTCTGCAGTTTTATTCATGGCTTCCGCTTCACGTTGCCAAATATCTTTTCCTAATTCTTTTTCGCATACCTCAACCATGCTATCAGAATAGGATTGAAATAAATTGAAATTTGTTTTTACATTTTCATACTCTTGTAAAATAAGTTCTTTGTTCACATGTTTAAACTCCGGCCAATCGGGCAAATCAATCCCTTTTAAAACCAGATACACTGCGGTAATAAACCAAAAATTATTTGTTGACTGTGCGAGATGACTTAGAAGTTTGTAATACCTCACAATATCATAAACCGATTCTGCAACAAACCTACGATCGCGCGAGCCCCACTGTTTGTTTTGTTTAAAGAGTTTTTCTAAAACTTTATCTGAGTATCGGTTTTCTTTGAAGATAAGCACTAAAGAACCGGCAATGCCATTCAATACTACTTTATGAAGCTTTACCGCTTCGGTTTGTTGACTAAGTAACACAGGCTTTAATTAATAACTTGTACAAAGCCTTTGAGTGATCGTTTCTTCACGCCTTTTACATGCAATTCATAAACGTCGCAAATATAAAAGCAAGTACCATCACTCACTTTCTGACCGCTTATTTTACTCACACCGTTCCATTTAAAATATGGATCTTTTGTTTGATAAACCAAATCTCCCCATCTGTCATAAACATATAAATCAATTTCTTTTATTTGACGAACTCTTATGGCTTTGAAAAAATCATTTGCCCCATCGCCATTAATTGTAATAATATTTGGCAGATCAAATTCAGGGCAATTATCAATGCAATTGTCTTCGCTTTTAGCTCCTACATTACCACTGGAGTCAACCGCCGATACAGCAAAACATCCTGCTATCTGTGGCAAATTATCAAATTGAAATACTGTGGCTCCCGCTCCATGCAATGTGTCAATTAAAATATAGTCTGCATCAACTGTTTCTTTTTTATATAAATAATATTTCACCACATCATTGGCACAAGTAGTAGTCAGATTATTCCACGCTAAACCAACAAAACCTGTTATGCAATCTGATGTGATAGATACGCTTGGAGCGCAAGGTGGTGTAATGTCTATTGCTGTACCGCAGGCTTCTTCTGATTTATTGCGTAATGAATCTTCGATTGATGGGTCGGAATATTTTCCTTCGCTTAAAACATAATAACAATAGGTATGGCGATTAGCTACATTGATGGAGTCGGTATAAAAAGTTGAATTGGTTGTTGCAATACTGGTATATGTTGTTTGCGTAGGGTCTTTTCTAAACACAGTGTATTTATAATTACTCCAAGGGGTTTGTGAGGTCCAACTTAATTTTACTTTTCTTTCGCCACCGGTTGCTGTTAAAAAAACTGATGTTGCTTGTTGTGAACTGCCAACTGTATTTGTGCCTGCAACTAATTCTACTCTGTATTCAATTCCTTCATCAACTGTATTAATATTGGTATGCGTGAAAATTGTATCTGGGCCTAACAAATAAAATTGATTTTGTGTTACAGTATAAATTGTACTGTAAGTGCTTGCTGAAAGTGGTTTGTATTTTAAATTATAAGTGTATGGTCCGCCATTTACTAGTGTATCTAAATTACCAACATTGGTTAATGGTTTTGTCCATCTCACATAAACACTTCCTGTAGTAGTTGATGTAGAAAGTACATCTACATTTAATACTATTGGTACATCTCTTTTTAGTTTGGTGCACACAGATGAGCTTGCAAAGCTTGTTGAGCCATCATTATAAATTGCTACTACCAAGTAACTATAGTTTTGTCCAACGACTAAACCTTGTCCGTTATTATTATCTGTAAATACCGAAACGTTTGCCGTTGTTGTTCCTGTTAACACAAAGCCTGCCGGTGCACCTGATTCGCATGGTGTAGATATCACAGGACTACAATCGCCTTTGCGATAAATTTCGTATTTCACAATTGGATTGGCTGCCGTATAACAATTGCTCAATGTCCAATTAACTTGTATGTTTGAGCCTACTGGGGTTGCCGAAACACCGGTAACTGCTGGTGGTACTACCCGAATATTAAATGTTTTAAATGTAACTAGCTTAACGGGTGTCTGCTGATCTTCTGCCTTTAATGTAATTTGGTATGGTTGCAAACGTATTAATGCACACGTTGTTTGCCAGTTAAAAGTAGATGTGTAGGCAACGATGCTAAATGTGTTTGTTAGAGTGGCTAATGGTGAGAGGGATGTGAAAGGTCCACCAAAACCATACAAGGCTACAAAGTTACCTGCATTAGGATCCGTAACGGTTAATACTTGGTTGATGCTCCCGCCAGCAACCACACAGGTATCGTTGGGCACAGTGACATCGGGTGGTAAGTTGCCCGCGCAATTACTTACCTTAACTTGCATGTCTCTTAATACATAACCAATTAATGAATACACTCCGGCTGTGTTTTTACGCCACTCTTTTACTATAAATGCTAGGTTCCATTCTCCATCAAAGTTAGGTGAACACCAAGTAATTGTTCCATGTGTATCAATATTGTATGTTACGCCTGGATCTATGCTTGGATAAAAGTACCCTGGAATTGGTGCTCCAATATTTCCATTTCCATCAATACCTCTTGAATAAGTGAGTTCATAACTTAAACTATCTCCATCAATATCAAAAGCGCCGGGATTATGATAAAAACAAATACCAAAGCATGCCTGATCAAGTGGCAAAGTAGTAAAATCAGGTGAAGTATTAGCGCCTGTAAAATTATTGATTACTAAATATGACTCTAAATAAAATGGTTGATTAACAGAGCCTGGTACATTATGAACATAAGCATTTCTATTAGGATCATACATATAGATTGTATAAATACCAGCATTTGAATATTGATGTGTACATGTGTACGTATTTACACGAGTATCCTGACTGATATCAACACCATCATGCGTATAACTACAATCACCATTGAAAACTGTTTGAAGGCCGTTATTCCGAAGAACTATTGAGCTATCGCCATCACCAAAATAAAGTGTAAGCTTACATCTGTCGGCATTACCACCAGCGCCATTAATTTCAGTATATGTATTTATTTGAAAGGAATACCAATATACCGGTACTACTATACCACTTACCGTAGCAGTAAAAGGCGCTATACGTTTATATAATATTTCACCGGCTTTGTTGTGAGTCGCTTTTGTAAATAAAGTACAGAAAATAAATATGACAAGGAGAACTCTTTTCATTGAAACCTAATACCATTTTAAAATTAGCTCATTTAACCAAAAGCCCCAAATTTATTGTATTAAAACACGTTAAATTGCTGTAAATTATTTGGGTCCTATAAATCAACATTCAAATCAATGGTTTCATCTAAATATTCTTATATGATACTTTTTTGTAGTAATTTTACCTGTCTTTTTAAACTCAATTAATGAGCACTCATCATAATGGTCAGTTAAGTAAAGTAACAGCTGCTGGCCTTATTGTTACCCTAGGCATCATTTACGGCGATATTGGAACTTCTCCACTTTACGTAATGAGTGCCATTGTTGGGAAAGATGTTATTAATGCTGATAGTGTAAGAGGCGCTATTTCTTGTATTTTTTGGACACTCACATTACAAACTACTCTTAAGTATGTTATTTTAACGCTTCGAGCCGATAATAAAGGTGAGGGTGGTATTTTTTCTTTATACACTTTAGTAAAGCGTACTAAATTTAAATGGCTTTTAGTAAGCGCAATTATAGGAGGGAGTGCTTTATTGGCCGACGGAATTATTACCCCACCCATTTCCGTTTCTGCGGCAGTTGAAGGATTAAAATTTTTTAATGGTAGTCTTAATACGGTTCCAATTGTAATTGGTATACTTTGCGCTTTATTTTTTATCCAACAATTTGGAACAGGTTTTATCGGAAAGTTTTTTGGCCCCTTAATGACTATATGGTTCCTCATGTTAGGCGTACTAGGCTTTATTCAATTAAGCAGCAATTGGGGAGTTATCTCATCTTTAAATCCTTATTATGCTTATAAATTAATTCATGGTTCGCCTTCAGGACTAATCATTTTATCTTCTGTTTTTTTATGTACAACAGGTGCCGAAGCTTTGTACTCTGATCTTGGACATTGCGGTAAAAAAAATATCCGCGTTTCATGGATTTTTGTAAAATCTACTTTGGTATTAAATTATTTCGGACAAGGTGCATGGCTTATTGCGCATGAAGGACAATCACTTTCTGCTTTCAAAGCAACCAATCCTTTTTACGCTATTATGCCAGAAAGTTTTTTGCCTTACGGTATAGTGATAGCTACAATAGCAGCTGTTATTGCTTCGCAAGCATTAATTAGTGGTTCGTTTAGTTTAATTAATGAAGCCATGCGTTTAAATTTATGGCCAAAAGTAAAAGTAAAATATCCTACTGAATTAAAAGGGCAACTGTATATTCCTTCTCTCAATTGGCTTTTATTGACAGGCTGTATTGGTGTTGTTTTATATTTCAGAGAGTCGTCGAACATGGAAGCTGCATATGGTTTGGCTATTGTATTGTGTATGTTAATGACTACCACATTACTTAATTTTTACATGCACATGAAACGTTACAATCGCGTTTTCATTTATTTTATCATTACACTTTACTTAATTATTGAGTTGTCGTTTTTAGCTGCAAACCTCAGTAAGTTTATGCATGGTGGTTGGATAACATTATTGATTGCTTCCTGTTTAATTTTAATAATGACCATTTGGTATTTAGCTAAAAAAATTCGTGCGCGTTATGTAGATATTGTTAAGTTAGCTGATCATCAAAGTAAATTAGTCGATTTGAGCAGAGATGAAACTATTCCGAAATATGCTACCCATTTGGTTTACATGACAAGTGCCAATAATCCGGAAGAAATTGAATCAAAAGTAATTTATTCTATTCTTCAAAAAAGACCAAAACGTGCCGATATTTATTGGTTTGTGCATGTAGACGTAATGGATGAGCCTTACCGAATGGACTATAAAGTTATTCATGTAGCCGAAGATGATATTATTCGCGTTGATTTTAAATTAGGTTTTAGAATTGCGCCACGCGTAAATTTAATGTTTAGAAAAGTGGTAGAAGACTTGGTTAAAAATAAAGAAGTGGATATCACGAGTAGATATGAATCGTTAAGTAAAAATAATATTATTGGGGATTTTAAATTTGTTGTGATCGAAAAATATTTATCATACGATAATGAACTTCCCTTTTTTGAAAAATTGGTTTTGAATTCATACTTCCTTTTAAAACATTTGAGCTTGAGTGAATCAAGGGCTTTCGGCTTGGATAGCAGTTCGGTTAAAGTAGAAAAATTCCCAATGATTTTTAAAGTACCAGATGATATTAATTTAAAGCGAATCTTCTAGCTCTGCCTTTAGCTTAAATTGTAAAATTTAATTTATATTCTGTTCCGTTAGAATTGTTGATCTCAAGAGTTCCGTTTAGTTGTTCAACTAATATAGATATCAATTCAAATCCAAGAGTCGTAGGTTTTTTCATTAATTCTAAATAGTTAGAAGGTAAACCTATTCCATTGTCCTTAATAGTTAAATCCACATTTTTTCCAAGGGTGTTAACATGAATATCTATTTGTCCACCTTGCATTCCTTTAAATGCATGTTTAAATGAATTAGTTAATATTTCATTCACCAATAACCCTAAAGGAATAGCCGTATCAATATTTAAGATGAAATTTTTTTGATCTACTATTACATTTATTTTAATTCGGTGATCATAGCTTCCAATAATCTGAGTAACCAAATTCTGTAAATAATCCTGTATATAAACAGTGCTCACGCTTTCTTTCTGGTAAAGCATTTGGTGAGTCAAAGCAATAGATGAAATCCTTAATTTTAATTCATTTAAAATATCTTTCAATTTTGCATCTGAGATTTTATCAGCTTGTAAATTTATAACGCTACTAATAATTTGTAAATTGTTTTTTACACGATGATGTATCTCTCGAAGCAAAGTTTCCTTTTCTTTTAAAGATCCTTCAATTTGTTTGTTTTGTTGTTGAATGCGAAGATTTTTTTGTGAGAGTTCAAATTCTCTTTTTTTGCTATTGTTATTTGTATAAAATAAAAACACAATTAAAATAATTAAGATCACCAATCCGGCTATTAAGTAAGCTCTGAACGCTTTTTGCTTTTCTTCATTAATTTTTGAGTTTTGCAACAACGTGCTTTTTTCTAAAATTTCAAGATCTTTCTTTTGAATATCAAGTGCTACTTGTTGGTTTATTAATTGCATTTCTTTTTCGCTATCAGAAATTGAGTCTTTTAAATTTAAATATGCTTTGTATTTGTTAATTGAATTATTTGCTTGTCCTTGCTCATCTAGTAATTCAGCTTGAAGTAAAAGTAATTTGAGTGTTATTTTTGGGCGGTTCAAAGTGTTACATAATTCTAATGCCGAATCAGCATAATTCTGTGCGCCTTTCATTTCCTTTAAATGAATCCAACAACGCGATAAAACAATACAACTATTAAATGCACTTTCAAAATCACAAACTTTTTTACTATAATAGATGTCCTTTTTTAAAAGTGGTAACGCTTTCTTATACTCGCCTTTATTCGCGTAAGCCAATGCCATATTACCTTCGATTAATCCTTTGAAAAATTGATAATGCGGTTTATTTGTTGTGTATGAGAGCTTCTTTGTCACTAATTCATCTGCCTTAATAAATAATACTAATGCACTGTCTGAATATTTTAATCTATTAAAAAAAAACACCTATATCGTTATAAAAACTTGCAATAAAATCCGTGTCATGTTTTCTCGAAATTATTTCTTCACTAAACTCTTTACGTTTTTCAATAATAGCCTGTTTATTTAATCCAAAGAGGTTGTAAATGTTACTCGTTTTAATAATATTATTTAAGTATTCTCGGTCATTAATTCGCTTCGCTAAAGCATCATACATAGTATTTGCCTGAATAGCTTTATTT
>Ga0206968_10106_pt1 | contig 24067 bp, 29 predicted proteins | sample Alteio_BWOrgHeat_22_FD_153254 | JGI IMG/M metagenome (GOLD analysis project Ga0206968, IMG submission 153254) | Enriched cells from forest soil in Barre Woods Harvard Forest LTER site, Petersham, Massachusetts, United States -... | ecosystem: Environmental > Terrestrial > Soil > Temperate forest >... | reverse complement strand
TACCCGAGTCCGGAGAACGGAAAACGGAAAACGCCCCCGAGTCCGGAGAACGGAAAACGGAGAACAGCGATCTCTGAGGGGGATATTCAAACTCGGGGCCCTAAAATTGCATCATCACCAAAGTGACTGTAGCGAAAGGATCACACATGCTCATCTATGATGCACTCAAAAGCGATCATGAAAAGGTGCGGGGCCTCCTCGGGGAGCTTTTGTCCCTCGATGACGGGGACGACAAAGCTCGAGAGCGCCTGCTCGAACAAATCCGTGACGAACTCATCCCGCACTCGCGCGCTGAGGAAGCGGTGTTTTACAATTCCATCCGCGCGGTGAATACGGCACAAGATCTGGTGTGGCACAGCTTTCAAGAGCACATGGAGGCCGAAGCGCTGTTGCGAACTCTGCAGGGACTGGATGCTCTCGATGCTTCGTGGAAAAAAACCGCGCAGAAGTTGAACGAGGCCCTGAATCACCACATCCTGGAAGAGGAAAATAAGATCATTCCGGTGGCTGAGCACCTGTTCACTCCCGAGGAAGCGGAAGCCATGGGCGAAGCTTTCGAAGAGATGAAGCCGGAGGTGCAGGACGAGGGCTTGCTACAGACGACCTTGGATATGATTGCCAACATGATGCCGGTTCGCTTGGCTGCGCCGTTGCGCACGTTTTCGTTGAACGAAGGTTCGCGACCCTAAAGATTCTTTAAGGCGGCGGTGAGAGCATCGAGGCTGACGGTCTTCTGCTCTCCCGAATCCAGATCCTTTAGCATCACTTCCCCACGCGCCAATTCATCGGGACCGAGGACGACGGCGGCCCGACAGTTTTGTCCGGCTGCACGCTTCATACGCTTGGATAGGTTTCCGGAAAAGGCGATTTCGCAAGTGAAACCATCCGCGCGCAGTTTATAACAAAGTTCGAAGGCTTTCGCCTCGACCGAATTATGCACCGGAATCACGGCGAGAGGCCGTATCGCGGGGGTGGTGAGTGGAGTGAGCATCGCTAAGCGCTCAATGCCCGCGGCCCAGCCCACACCGGGCGTGGACGGTCCACCCATGGTTTCAATGAGCTGATCGTAGCGTCCTCCGGAGAGAATCGCGTCCTGCGCGCCCAAAGCCGTGGTGCGGAATTCAAACACGCAATGAGTATAGTAATCCAAACCCCGCACCAAAAAGGGGTTGATGTGAAAAGGAATGCCCATATTCTTTAGCGAGTCACAGATCGTGGCGAAGAATTGCTTGGAATTTTCATTGTAGAATTCAGAAATCACCGGCGCGTTTTTCAGCAACTCTTGATCCTTGGGATCTTTCGAGTCCAAAATCCTCAGTGGATTTTGCTCCAAGCGTTTCTGGCTGTCGGCTGACAACCCGGCTTTATGTTGCTGCAAGTATTTCACCAGGCTTTCCGTGTAACGCCCGCGACTTTCCTTGTCGCCGATCGAGTTCAACTCCAAGCGTGACTGGTCGACCTTGAGGTCGCGTAAGATCTCGTGGGCTAAAGTCAGGCACTCCACATCCGCAAAGGCCGATGGCACGCCAATGAGTTCGACGCCCAGTTGGTGGAACTGCCGCTGACGGCCCTTTTGCGGGCGCTCATAGCGGAACATGGGGCCCTGATAAAACAATTTTAACGGAACCTTTTGCGTTAACCCTTCCGAGATGAAAGCGCGGGCGACGCCGGCTGTCCCTTCCGGTCGCAGCGTGATTTCCTCGTCGTTCCGGTCTTTGAAGGTGTACATCTCCTTGCTGACGATGTCAGAAGCTTCGCCGAGAGTGCGCTTAAAGACTTCCGAAAACTCGAATATCGGCGTCGACATTTCTTGAAAGCCGAAGCGCTCAGAAATTGATCGAGCCCGTGTAATTATGGTGTTATGCTTGGCTTGCGCCTCGGGCAAAAGATCATGAGTTCCGCGAACGGTTTGCAGCATGCGTCTAATTTAAAAGAGTGAGGCCGAAAATGAAACCAAAGATTTATGATATCAGCCCTAAAATCTCCTCACGGCTCGGGGTTTTTCCCGGCGATCAGGCGTTCTCGCGCCACGTGGCTATGAGTTTCGCAAAAGGCGATAACCTCGAACTCTCCAGCATCACCACCACACTTCACCTGGGCGCTCATGCCGACGCTCCAAGTCACTACCATAAAAGTGGCGAGACGATCGAAAAGCGCCCGCTCTCGCGCTATATTGGGCCGGCGCAAGTCGTGCGCATTCAGGGCTTGAACCCTGGCGAGCGGGTTATGCCTCACCATATGCGGGTCGAGGTGCTCTCGCCGCGGATTTTGTTCGATACGCAGTCGTTTCCCGATCCGGAGAAGTGGAATTCCGACTTTTGTTCGCTGTCGCCGGAGTTATTAAATGCTTTGGCGGATGAAGGCGTGAAGTTGGTGGGGATCGATACGCCGTCGGTGGATCCAGAAGATTGCAAGCCGCTCGATGCGCATCAGGTTTTGTTCAAGCGTGACTTTAGCGTTTTGGAGGGGCTGTGTTTGCAGGATGTACCCGAAGGGCACTACACCCTAGTGGCGCTGCCGCTAAAGATTGAAGGCGGCGATGCTTCGCCGGTGAGGGCCGTGTTGTTGCCCTCGATTCATGGATTTCCTGAGTTTGGTGATTAGGCGGCGGCGTCGCCGGTAGTCCGTTCTACGCGACGTTGGGGAACGACCGGGACGTTGTAAACGGGTGGCGAATCATGAATGAACTTTTCCCAACCATAAACTCCATGGCGGCTTGATTCTTCCAGGCAGTTCCGTGGAGCACCGGGTGCCTCGCCGCATGACTCGGAATCATGAGCGTTTTCCAAGCTGCAGGAACTCAATAAAAATGTATCGTCAGTGTTGGTGTTAAGATTGTAATAAAATACGTAAGTCCTATTGTCCAACGAGCAATTGAAGGTCTGCGCGCACAGGGCCTGGGGTCCCGCCTCACCGAGCTTAAGGCGATAGCAATGATCCTCTTTGAACGATCGAGGCACAATTTCTTGATTCAGAGCAAAGGCCATATTCGAGAGCAAAATAGGGACGACAACTGTCAAAAGTTTGCACAACCTGCGCATTGGGAACTCCTCCATTAGGGTCACCAATTTAGATATTGCCAGCGCTATGCCAAACTAACTCCGCGAATAAAAGAACCCGAGCTCGCGCTGAACCTCAGCCGGCAACACCGGGATCTTCGAACGCGGCACAAAGAACGTGGTGAGCTGAAAGAGGTCTTGAAACACCTTATGTTTGTCCGTGGCATCCTTGAGATATTGAAAGCCGCTCGAGCCCCCAGTACCAACCTTTGAGCCAAGCATACGCTTGGCCATCAGAGCATGGCGGTAGCGCCAGGTCGTAAACCATTCATCCACGTCCATCAAGGCCGTGATCAAACGAAACGGAAGTTGCAGCGCGGGTTGATCGCGATAGAGTTGAATGAGCAAAGCCGCATGAATCGCCTTATAAGACAGCCGCCATTCGCCGGCGTCGCGGGCCTCGGCATATGCCTTTTCGTCAAAGAGCGCGCGGAAGCTAGCCAGTGAACCTTCGAGAATGGTTTGATTGCGCTTACGATCCTCACCCGCCAACGCCGGATTATTTTGAATGATATTGAGGTCGGCGATTAATGAATCCTCAACCGTCTTCTTATAAATATTCCAGAAATCAAAACCGCGCATTTTCAAAAACGGCGTCCGCTCGAGCCACTTTTCCACGCGTTCGAAGAGGTTGGTTTCGCCCTCGGCCGTTCGCATGTGGGGGCGCTGCTCGGGCTTAAGAGATTGATCGTAATCGGCTTGATTGTACTTGAGCCGATTTTCCCGTTTGAGTCCTAGCTTGGTTTCCAAAACGCGGAACTGCAAACTCTGAAAGCCCGAAGCCGGAATCAGCATGTCCCGGAACTCGAGGAAATCCAGCGGCGTCATCGTCTCCATGATCCGGACCTGATCCACCAACAACTTTTGAATCTCCACCACGCGTTGCAAGCGCGCGACGATGAGGTCCATAAGTTTTTCGTCGATATGATCCGACTTAAAGATTTCCAAAACCGAATTCACTTCGGTGAGAATTTGCTTGAACCAAAGCTCGTAAACCTGATGGACGATGATAAAAAGCATTTCATCGTGGGCGGTCTTGCCACGCTTGTCACTCTCGGGAACTTGACAACTCAAGAGTTTATCGATGTGCAAATAGTCGTGATAGTTCATTTTACCGGAAAACATTTTTTGACCTCGCGAAGCGCGCTGATGAGGCGCTCAGTGGTTTCTTCCCGCCAGTCAAAACTGATCATCCAGCGGCAAAGATTGATTTCGGGATCCCAGACGTAAAAAAAGAATTTCTCCCGGAGCGGTGACGTCCAGGGCTTGGGCAAACGCACGAACAAAGCATTGCTCTGCACCGGGAACTCGACGCGAATTTCAGGGAATTCCTCAAGGCGTTGAGACAAATCCTTGGCTGTCGCGGTCACGTGTTGGGCGATCTCGAGCCAGAGATCGCCGTGCAGATACGCGTGGAATTGCGCCGCCAAAAAGCGTGTCTTGCTTGAAAGCTGCATGGCTTGCTTGCGGTAGAATTTGAAATTCTCTTTGGCCTTGGGCGAAAAAAGAATCACGGCTTCCGCGCCCATTAACCCATTTTTAGTGCCGCCGAAGGAGACGACATCGACGCCGATCTCCGCCGTCATCTCCCGCAAAGTGCAGCCTAAGTTGACAGCCGCGTTGCAGAGGCGGGCGCCATCAAGATGCAACATAAGATTTTTTTCGCGAGTGAATTTTCGCCACGCATGCAGCTCTTCGAGCGAATAACAAACTCCCAATTCTGTGGGCTGAGTGAGGCTCACCAAGCGCGGCTGGGCGAAGTGTTGATCGCCTTGGCGCTGCAACACTTCAGCAATTTGCTCGGGTTGGATGCGGCCATCGGGCGATTTAATCGTCCAAAGTTTTCCGCCCAGAAATTTTTCGGGTGCGCCACACTCGTCGAGATGTAGGTGGGCGACCTCGCTGCAAACCACAGCTTCAAAGCTGCGGACGAGTCCGCTGGCACTTAAGACGTTGGCCGCGGTACCCGTAAAGACGTACTGGGCTTCGGCTTCGGGACCAAAAATTCGCTTAAATTCGCGCGCGGTAAGCTCGCAAAGTTCATCCATTCCATAAGCATGGGCATGGCCCCGATTGGCCGCCAGCAGGGCCTCCATGACGCGCGGATGGACTCCGGAATGGTTGTCGCTACCTAGGCTGGTGGAAAAGCGTAAATCATCAAACATGATGTAAAAAACTGTGGGCGAGTTGAGCCGCAAGCTTCGCGGTTCCGCCACCGGCCACATCGAGCGGCGGAGAGACTTCATAAATCCCGAATACGCGTACATCCAGGCGCTTAAAGAAGAGCTGCAGCAAGCTCCAGAGACCGGCCGGATCAAGACCCACGGGCCATGACGCGCTCGATCCCATGGCGTAGGGCCAAGCCAACGAGTCGATATCAAGCGCCACAAACGCGGGCCGCTTGCGCAAGAGCGAGTCACCTAGCGTTTCAACGGTAAAATCACTCAGCGATCGGCCGGAATCCAAGATCTCTTCCAGCGAAATGATTTTTCCGCCTTTGCTCTCCACGTAGTCCCAGTGTTGTGCGGAGTTGCACTGCCCCTGAATTCCCAACTCCACAAATTCAAATTCGTGCTTGGATTCCAGGAGCCGATAAAACGGTGTGCCGCTGGTCAAGCCGCGCGACAGATCGCGCACGTCCAAATGCGCGTCGATGTTGATCACCAGGGGCTTTGCGTCTTTATGGGTGTCTAAGAATCCCATGCCATCGGCATACGCGTAATCATTGCCACCACCGAATGTGAGAAGTTGGATGTTCTTACCGAGTAAAGTGGCGACGTTCTGTCGTGCGCGCTCTAGCCGTTCCTCAAGACTTCCGAGGAGGCTGATATCGCCGACATCGGCAAAGGTCTTGAGCGGGCGGCGGCCGTGAGGGGTCGTGCGATAAAGCCAGTGGCGGATTTCATGCGGCCCGAGTTTGGCGCCTTCGCGGCCACCATTGATGCGAATGCCTTCGTCGTCGGGATAGCCAAGAATGGCCACATCTAAACCGTCCGGTTCGGTTTTCACCAAATCGCCCAAGCGCGGATCACGCGCATCGTTTTTCGAGAAAAAGAGTTTTCGATCAGTCGCGACAAAATCCATAACTTGGTGTCCAAATGATCAAATGCGGCCAATCAAGTCCATCAACAAAACAGCGCGACGCAATGCATTTGAGTGACAAAAAACGAGTTTTGAGACAATTGGGTGAGCATGGCGCATTTACAAATTTCACAGTTGATTCCCGCACCCCGTTTTGAAGCTTTCGATTACCTGGCGAGTCCCGGAAATTTGCCGTTTTTACTTAAGCCGGCGATCGAGGTGCAAGTGAAGAACGACGACGTTCCGCTCAAACGGGGAGCGGAGTTTCATTTTTTAATGACCCGCTACGGTTTGAGTCAGAATGTGCGCATTCGCATCGAGGATCTTTTACGCGGCTCGCGCCTGACTTATCGTCAGGTGGAAGGCCTCTTCGCCAACTGGACGCACACCATGAAATTTGAAGATCATGGTGAGGAAGCGACTTTGGTGACGGATGTCATCGACTATCAGATGCCTTTCGGACTTTTGGGCTTTCTCGCTGATGATCTGATCGTGAAGCGCGACATGACCGCGATTCTTGAGGCGCGCTTGCAAAAGGCCAAGGAGCATTTTGCTGGGACGGATTGAGTGAATTGGCTAGAATCGGAGTCGGCACTGGAGAGTTTAGTGAGGCAATTCGAGTTCGGCCAATTAGAGGAAGGCCAATGGCATCATCGTGAACACCTCGCAATTTGCTATTGGTATTTGTGTCACAAAAGTCTAATTGAAGCGACCTATCGCATGAAATTGGGCATCTTAAAATACAACGAGAAATACCAAGTTGAGCAAACTCCCAGCCGTGGCTACCACGAGACAATCACGCAATTTTTCATCAAATTCCTGCATTCCTATGTCGGAAAAAATCCCGGCAGGGGCGTCGATGGGTTGAACGATCTTTTACGTCAGACAAACGGTTTTCTACCTCATATCGGGCAGTATTTTTCGCGCCCACTGCTGAATTCCGAACGCGCGCGATTGCAGTGGGTTGAACCTGACTTGCAAGCGTTGCCTTAGTCAGTGTTTGCAAAAAACGTTTTGCATTTCCGCGACGGTTTGTTGAAACCAATCCAATTTCGCCCGCTCGCGTTGGTAATAAAGATAAAATGTAAGCTCAGAAAGAATCTTAGCATGAATGGCAAAGCTGCGGCCGCCGGCAAAATAAAAACTCGGCATCACCGCCCAACCAAGGCCACGCGAGATGAGCGAGCCGATCGTGGGCCAATGCGGAATGGAGCGAATGACCCTCGGTTTCCCCTCAATGCCATAGTGCTCAAGCAAAACTTGCACGCGGTCGGAACCTCCGTAACTGAGATTTGGCTTCGTCAACAATTCCCGCAAAAGATCCGCGGTGTCTTTGGATTTCACCTTCCAAGAAGACGGTACGACGATGTGGTGGATATCCTTGAAGAGCGGCTTGCGCAGAAACTGCAGACTATCCATTTCATGCTGAGTGATTCCGAGGTCAGATTCGCGCGCAATCAGCGCCCTTAAGACGTCCCGCCCGGGCATGGGCTGAAACACAATATGGCCGGGGAAGGTGAGTTCTCCTGCCAAATACTCAAGAAACTCCGGCCGGCCGGACAGGCGGAGGGTCACCGACTCGGGCCGCGCTTGGCGCATGGCGAGATCGGCGACGTCGGCTTCGAGCTCCGCTAAGCGGCGCTTAACGAGCGTGTAGAGTTCACGGCCTTCGTCGGTCAGAACCTTGCGGCGGCCTTCAAAAGCAAAAAGCGGCCGATCGGACGATTCCTCCAGGAGTCGCAAATGTTTGCTTAAGAGAGGCTGGCTGATGTTCAGTCGCTCGGCGGCCACGACGATGTTGGGGCTATCGGCAAAAGTCACCAGGGAGCGAAGGAGATCCAAGGGAATGTCTTTCATATCACGTGTATAATATTATATCTAAAATCATATTACTATTAAAATAAATTAAATGGGGTCATATTCCGCTTCGGGACTTAACGAAGGAGAAAATATGAAAAAGTCAGTCTTAATTTCAATGCTAATTTTCACAGGCGCGGTTGCACAGGCTAAAACGACCACTGAGGTCATGTCCGGAGCCGCGGCCATTAAGGCTTTAGAAAAAACAGGAATTTTGGACGGAGAATTCTCAGGCGACGATTGCCAAGTGGTGAAATCCAGTCGCGGTCACAATCTGGAAATCAGCGGCGAGTCCAAAGGTCGCAAGGTCATCGCTATGGATCTGTTTGAAGACACCAAATACAAAGTGTCCACCAAAGAAGTCGATGGATCGTTCACCAGCATCGAAACGCTCGACGGCCAAGTTAAGATCACTCTACTCTACGCCGACGACGCGTTCTACAATGTGAAGTTGCAGAACCACAGCCAAAAGTTCGAGTGCGAAGTCGACATGTAAGAGAGAGGCTAGGGCGGATCAACCATCCGCCCAAATCGCCCGCAAGTCCTTCAGGGTTTTAGTCTGGCGACGATTGATAAAACCTTCCGCCTCAAGACAATTCAGCTCCACATATTCCTTAATCAGTTTAAAAGGCCGCCGCCACCCGCGCACAATACGGGTAAACGGACGATGCTTCCAGAATTTCTTCACGCCGGCCTGTTGCCCGGTAATTTGCTGCGCAACTTGCGCGACCCGGCCGCACAGTTCACGAATAAAGGCCGCCCAACGCGGACGCGCGGGAATTTTAATCACCATATGGATGTGATTCCCAACGTTAGCATACGAATAAACCGTCACGCCATGGCGCCGACAAATGTTGGCAACGGTTTGATTGACCTTAGAAAACACCTTGGGCAAGCGCAGGCCACCGTTCTGAGACATGAGCACCAAATGGATTGGAAGCTTAGACTCAATCGGCCGCGATTTCTTTGGATTTCCCTTGAGGAGCGAACCACCAAACTTATCAACGGGTTTTTCGAATTCATTACCGAGAAAGAAAGTCTGAATCTGTCGTTTAGGCATGCAACGTTATTACCCATCGCTCCCGAACTGTCAAAAAAATTTAAATTAAGACTGACGCGGTTGGGTGCGCGGCAGGAAAGATTCGCATGGATGGACAGAATTTGCACCGCCGTGATCAGCCCATCGGAGATTGGATCGTGCACTCGCCACGATCTTGCCTCCGTGCAGCTGATCGCAGCAGGACGGCGTCCTTCCGTGAAAGGCGTCGGCACCCCTCTGCAGAGGGGGAACCCGCCGACTCGCGCGCATCCGGCGCTCGAGGGTTAAGTATTCGGCAACTCCACCCGAAACACCGTGCCGTTCCCATCCAAACTCTCCGCCCAAATCGCGCCGCCATGGGCATCGATAATCTGTCGGCAGATGTACAATCCGAGCCCGAGGCCGGCGATTTTGTTGCTCATGCCGGCGCGCTCGAAGCGTTCGAAGATTCTTTCCTTCATGTCTTCGGGAATGCCTAGGCCCTGGTCTTTGACCGTGAGGAGGATTCGGTTTCCGTTGAGTCCCACGGTCACCTCCACCGGCTTGCCTTCGCCGTATTTTATGGCGTTGGAGAGAAGGTTGCTGATCACTTGTTCCATTCGCAGGCGATCCCAACTCCCGTGGGCCATACCCACACAGGACACGCTGATCGTCGGAACCTTGGGACCCTGACTGGCGCGAAAGCGCTCGACGACGTCGTTGACTAGACCGCAAAGATCGAACTGTTCCTTTTCCAATTGCATCTTTCCGGACCGGATGCGCGTCAAATCGAGGAGTTCATCCAACAGCGCGGTCAGTTTTTTGAGTTGCTCTTCACTGCCATAAATGAGATCCGCGGTTGCGCGCGAGAGAGGCAAAGGCTCTTCGGGTGCCCCCTTAATCTGATTGAGTTCAAAAATCGTCATCTGTAAGCGCAAGGACAAAGATGTCAAAGGCGTCTTGAGTTCGTGCGAAGCTATGGAGAGGAATTCGTCGCGTGCGCGCACGGCCTCATAGGCCTCATGTTCCCGTGCTTTTCTCTCCATGACCGCCGCCGCGAGGACCATCTTACTGACGGACAAAATGCCCATAAAAGTCTGCGCTTGCAGCAAACTCTCGCTGAGCGAGCCTGTCCAGAAATGACCGCGCTCTTTTATGGTCACCCAAATCACAATTCCCGCGATCGCGACGATGGAGGTTACCGTCCATTTTTGATTGAGGCGCACACCCACAAGCATCACAAGGGGAAAGATGAGGTACGGATGGAGAATCGGCTCATGATCCTTTGGATCGACGGAAAAAATAATAACCGCTCCGCCAATCACCAAGAGCATCAGCCCCACGATTTCTATTACGCGAGTAAGAGGCACTTTGTGAAGAATAGGGCGTTGGCTCCAGACCAAAAGGAAAGGAGCTACCAGCAGATCGCCGAGGATGTCGCCAAACCACCAGGCAATCCACGTGGCGAAAATTTTTTCCGGTTGAACCGCTCCGGTCACGTAGAGACTGAAGACACCGATCGTCGCGCTGATCAGCGTACTGCCTAGAGCCGCCAACAAAATAAGAAAGAAGACATCACGCAACCGTTGCAACGAGGGGCGGAAATGCACCTGTCGTAGCAAGTAAACAGCGACGACAGCCTCTAGGGTGTTGCCAACGGCCATTCCGAATGACGTAAAGGCAGGCGCGCCAACAAACCAATTTACCAAAAAGGCGCCAATAGCGATTCCCGGCCAGAGTTGACGTCCAAACGTCAATAACGCCGCCAACGCAATACCAGTCGGGGCCCAAACCAGAGTGGCAAAAACGCTCACGGCCCCAACCTTAAGACCCCACCAGGCCGTCAAGAAATACAAGGTCGCCAGCAAAGCGATTTGCAAAGGCAGGTAAGCCTGAGATCTTCTTCGGGCCGTCATGAAAACACGTTAGTAGTAAGGGTTCAAGATAGCAAGGGTTCCCGGGAGCGGGCCGGTCCGTGGCGTTCACGTCAATTTTTGTAATGTCCATTCCGCCAGCTGGGCCCACGGTTCCTGCGTTAGGAACGACTCAACTTCGGGACGCAATTCTTTGATCTTGAGATTGCCAATTACATACAGGGCGTTGCGTTTCAGGCCCCGCGCGCGGGCACGTGAGTAAGGACGGGAGGCGAATGTTTTCTCCAGCGCCTTGTTTGAACTTTTTAGCACCCAGCGCAGGTCTTCGACGAGATCGGCGGGCGGGCACTCAGCCAATTTGTCCTTGCCGAAAACTTTTTCATTCCAGGGGCAGGCGGTCTGGCAAATATCACAACCAAAAAACCAATCGCCAAAGTGTTCGCGCAATTCTTGGGGAGCCGTGCCTTTGGCTTCGATCGTCCAATAAGAAATACATTTCCGCGCGTCCAAAACTCGCGGTTGCGTGATCGCTTGCGTTGGGCAAGCCCGCAGACATCGGTCACAAGTCCCACAAAAGTCCGCGATTTGAGCCGCCGGCGCGTCAAGCGCGAGAGATGTGAGAATTTCGCCGATGAAAAACAAACTGCCTTTTTGTGGATGGATTAAACAGGTGTTTTTTCCAATCCAGCCGAGGCCGGCGCGCACGGCTAAATCCCGCTCTAAAACAGGCGCTGAATCCGTGAAACATAAGAATTCTTCTTTTGCAAAATCAAACCGCAGAGCTGCTGCCAACTCTTCAAGTTCCGCACGAAACTCCCGGTGATAATCTTCACCCAAAGCGTAAAGTGCGGTTCGTGGGGAAAATTTGCTTTGGCTCGGATAGGGGTGCGGAAGATAATTTTTGGCGACCACGATGGCGGAACGGGCGCGCGGTGACCATGTCGTCGCGTCCTCTTTGAGCGGAAGATGGCGTTCCAAATATTCCATTTCTCCGTGCATTCCCGCCGCTAACCAATTTTTATAAAGTCCCAAAGACAGGGGTGTATTGAGCGGGGTGCACCCATAATGGCTGAAAGAAAAACGCTTCATCGTGTGGGCTAGTTTAGAGACAAAATCCATCGCCATAAGGCATAATCCAATCTATGAAACCGCGTCAAAGCCTCAAACTGCGTCTGACTCCATTACACCGCCAAGTGCAGTTTCAATCCGCCGTGCGGTTAATTCAAAGCCTGCGCGACGAGGGTTTTGAAACCGTGTTCGCCGGTGGATGTGTTCGCGATAGCCTGCTGGGAGTGGTGCCTAAGGATCTAGATATCGCCACCGCCGCACCGCCGACGACCGTGGAAACTCTGTTTCCGCGCACCCTGGCCGTGGGTAAGGCGTTTGGTACGATCGTGGTGATTGAGGATGGACATAATTTCGAAGTGACCACGTTCCGCCGCGAGGGCGGATACACGGACGGTCGCCATCCCAGCCAGGTGGAGTTCACGGATTTGGCCGAGGATGCGAGTCGCCGCGACTTTACGGTTAATGCGCTCTTTTATGATCCGCTCGAAGAAAAAATTATCGACTGCGTAAATGGGATGCAAGATCTCAGTGACCGACGTTTGCGCACCGTCGGCCGGGCCGAAGAACGCTTTGCCGAAGACTACCTTCGCATGTTGCGCGCCCCGCGCTTCGTCGCGCAACTCGGTTTTGCGCTGGACGAGGAGGCCTCAAACGCCATTCACAAACTGCACCACCATATTACACAGGTCTCCGCCGAGCGGATATTCATGGAAATGCGGCGCCTGCTCTCATCGCAATTCCTCATCCAAGGCTTGTCGACGTTAAGAGCGACACAGCTCGAAGTGGAAGTGTGGCCCGAGGCGCGCCCAGCGGATTTCAACAAACTCTCGGCATTCATGCCGTTCTTGGGTTGGGAAAACGCCTTCGCGGCCATCACACTATTAGCGGGAGGAACCAGCGGCGAGCCGCGCTTGCGCGCCTGGAAAGCGCCGCGGGAGAGCATGAAAAGAGTGCAGCAACAAATTGACGGCTGCCGAACTTTGCAAAATCCAGATGCCGGCCGCGCCGCAAGAGCACGCATCATGGGTGGTGAAGTCTATGCGGAAACTTTGCAACTGGCGCGCGGATTTCACGGCGATCAGAGCGTGAAAGAATGGATTCAGGAATACCTCGATATCACGGGGCCAACCGGAGTGCTGCCAAAACCTTTTTTGAACGGCCAGGATTTATTGGCCAGCGGAATTCCGCCGGGTGAAAAGATGGGAGTTTTTTTAAAGACTCTTTATGACGAACAGTTGGCGGGTAAGTTGCGCTCCAAAGACGAAGCTCTGGAGCGCCTAAAGACTCTCGATTAGCTACCGGGGAAATACCAGCAGCGGGGACGCAGACCGATCTTTTGGCCGCCTTTTTCAGTGCAAGTACCAATCGTCGGATCGTTGTCGTCCGGAGCGACGGAAGTGTCATGCACGCAGAGACCAGCTTGGAAGTATGTATCCAACCGGCATTGAGCCGCGGGATGCTCTTCGTCGGTTTGGCTTACTTGGCTGGGGTCCGGAGTGTCGAACGCGGGAGCTTTTTGTTGGCCGCCCAATTCTTTAAGAATTTGCGCCATATTGTAGCCGGCTACACCCTCGCGAATGCAGAGATTCTTTTCCGCAGTCGTAGTGTAGGACGTGCCGCAAGCTTGATCCAGAGTGGGGTCGATTTTGTGGCTGGCCACGAAATCCGCATTGGCTTTGTCATCATTGAAGATGTAGCGCATGCAATCCAAAGTGGCGTAGTAGTCCGCTTCACCCTCAACAGCTAAACCGTCGCGGGGAGCTCCACCAAGGTGGTGTCCGGTCTCGTGGCAAGCCACCAGGGTAAAACCGTCCGGATCCATTCCGGAATAGCGGGCGAGTCCGCCGTACATGAAAATTTCCCAGTCATTGCCGTCGACTTCGGCGTAAGCATTGACAGTGTCATCTGTCCAATTGCGGCTCACTACGAAGTTAGCTCCGCGCGCGGCGATGACGGGTTTGTAGTAGGCCTCGACTTTGTCGAGCACTTGATTGAACTGGTCCTCGGTTATACCGCTGTTGTCGTAAAGCTTAAGTGGGATCTTAAGATTGTTCTCCGGTAAATATCCGGTACAGAGGGGTTTCACCGACGTGAAACTAGCTGTTGCTAGTAAGATTGCTAGTGCCAGAAGACTCTTCCGTAAGTTCATGGCGATTCCTTTCGTTGTATTCAAGGAGTCTAGTGCCACAATGGAGCCAGACGGAAGTATTGTGTACAGTTCTAGTCTATGGTCTAGGGGAGTTAGTGCGGTTGCTTCTTGGTGCCGCGATGTTTACGCCAATCGTAGTCAGAGTTTCGGAAGCGATCGTTCCAAGACTTCCACTTTTCCGGCGGAAACTTGTGCACCACATTGCCATCGGCATCGAAAATATCGGGCGCCTTACCAAATAGAAAATCTAAAAGTTTTTGCAGCATGACGGACCTACAGTATCCAAAATCAGTGGCCCGTTCAAGAGTGGATTATTGGCAATCGAGATTAACGCAGGCCAGAGCCAGATCGTCTTTTTGCTCTTCAGCGATCTCACGGCGGTGAGCGAAGTACTGGTCGATCAGACTAGTGCCGCAGATCAGGCGCGCGTCTTCTTGCGCCTCTAATTTGGTTTTACCGTGTCCCACGGCCGTGCCGTAGCCAGTAACAATCTTGCAGGTTTCGATATGGGCTTTACCTTCAGCGGCCGATACCTTAGTGCTGATCAGGGTGATCAGAATCGCGCTAATAATTAAACTGAGTGTACGCATAGGGTCTTTCTCCTCTGCCTAAAAGAAGAGCAAAGACGGGTCCAAGAGGGAGGTTAGAGGAGATGTCTAAGTATTCGAATTTACGTAGGTAAATTAGGGCTCAAAAAATCATATTTTGATCCTGACGCCAGTTCCGAAATTTGGTCACCGACCTGTAAAGGCCTTAGGCACCAAAACCCACCAGAATTTAGTCGAGCCCCAGTCTTGCTCATGCCTATAGCATTGATGATTGCGAAAGGATGCCCTATGTCGACTTTCACGAAGACCGCGCTTCTCCTGATGCTGGCCACGCACCTGAACGCCTTTGCAAAGGTCGATCCCTATCGGGCCTGCCAACAATCGAACAATTCAGTGCAGCTGCATGAAGGTGACGCGGGAATTGCTCACAACATTCAGGAGCGTGGGATGTTCCCAGGGGATACGACCTTTTATTATTGAATTCATTTGGGCGAAGTCGCAGTCGATCTGCACGGAGACTTCAGCTCCAGCTCAGAATTTATTTTTAATAAATTTTCCTTGGACGGGGATCTCATCATCTCATCCCCGAAAGGACTAAAAAGAGCTTTGGTGTTTTTGGTTAAACCCGACGGTAGCATCATAAGCATCGCCGACAAAAAATTTGCGAAAGTGACACGAGGAACTGATCAGTCCATTCGGTTTAGCTTACCGCGAGGATCTGCTGGAGCCTATACGCTGTACGCATGTATGGTCGGTGATGGCGGAGTTTTCGGCAGTGACACGGTCGCGGCGGCCTATCGAACTTTTGACCCGATGTTGGCTGGAGTTTTTGAAGCGCCCGCCGCCCCGGCGCAAGATTGTGAATCAACTCACAACTGCCCTCTGGCGACAAAATAGTCCAAACTACTTTTGTACCACACACTGATAATCAAAGTTAGTACCAGCGGTAATAGCCCTATTTGGCGAGAGCTTAAAATTGAACAGCGAGACCGCTAACGTGGCTTTATTCAACGAGGCGACATAGCCAAAGTAGGGGTTCTGATTTCCGCAAAACCAAACTAAAACTTGGTCACCGCCATCGCCGCGCACCTGACAATTTGTCGCGGAAATTTTGTCGCCACTCAGTGAGGCGGCCGGCTTTCCCGCCGTCGCGTAATCACTTGCTTCCACGAGTTGGATTTGGTCGGCGGGCTTGGTGTTGCCGCCTAAGGCAGTGCATTTATAAATCGTCACAGCGAAAACCGGCGAGCCAAAAACCGTCACGAGCAGAGAAAAAAATACTTTGTTAACCCCAGCCATTTGCAGGTCCACCCTTCGGGGGAGTGATACTGCATATTGTCTGCCAATTGGGATTCCGTTTTCCGTCTTCCGTTTTCCGTCTTCCGTTCTCCGGACTCGGGTACGTTTTCCGTCTTCCGTTTTCCGGACTCGGGTACGTTTTCCGTCTTCCGTTTTCCGGACTCGGGTACGTTTTCCGTCTTCCGTTCTCCGGACTCGGGTACGTTTTCCGTCGGTTTTCAGGACACCGAGGGCTGAGAACGGGAGCCGGGCCCAGAGTCCGGAGAACAGAAAACGGAAGCCGGGCCCGGAGTCCGGAGTCCGGAGAACGGAAAACGGTGCCTGATATTTAGAGTGGTAGCTCCACTCTAAATATCGCCCCATGCTCGGGTCCGTTCATAGCGGAAATAGTGCCACCATGAGCCAGGACAATCTCGCGCACTGCGAATAGTCCGAGCCCCAGGCCTCCGGTATTGCCGCCTGGGCTGCCGCAGAAGAACTTTTCGAAGATTCTGGAGTGAACCTCGGACGGTATTCCAGCACCGTGATCTTCGACTTCCAGCACTGCTGTTTTTTTGTCGGCCCGAAGGCGAATCTCAATAGCCGATTTTGCGGCATACTTGATTGCATTGGTCAGCAAATTGGAAACGACCTGTTCCATGCGCGCGCGATCCCAGAAACCGTAGAGGGAATCCGGGCCGCAATAAGTGAGCGTGCAGCCAGCCTGATTCGCGATTGGAGTGAGACGCTCGGAGATTTCCGCAATGGTGCGGACTAAATCCATTTCCGCCATATCCATGTTGAAATTTCCGGTTTCAATGCGTGAAATATCCAGGAACTTCTCAATCAAGTCCGCCATGTGGCGCAACTGACGATCCGCCACGTCGATCATGGGTGGGACACTATCTCTGATTTTGTTTAGGTCGTCGGTTTTTTGAAAAAGATGGCGGAAGACCTGGATCTGGAGACTCAAAGAAGTCAATGGTGTTTTCAATTCATGTGAGGCAATCGACAAGAACTCTTCACGCAAATGGATGGATTTGCGCAACTCATCTTCAAGCATCTTGCGTTCAGTGATATCGATGCAGGACCCAATGTAGCCCTCGAATGTGCCGTCGGGCGCGTAGCGGGGCGTTCCGCGGTCAAGGATCCAGCGGTACTCGCCGTCATTGCGGAGCAGGCGATATTCCATTTCAAATGGCTTTCGTTCCCGAAAGGATGACATGTACGTATCCATGCAGCGTTGGAAGTCAAATGCATGAACGCCCTCCGCCCACCCGGCGCCAAGTTCGGCTGCCATCGGCTTGCCGCTGAATTCAAGCCAGGAATGGTTAAAAAAATTGCAGAGCGCATCAGTGCCTGACATCCACAGCATGACCGGGGAGGAATCCGCCATATTGCGAAAACGGCTTTCGGTTTCAGCGTTGAGACTCGCGGAGCGTTTGAGTTCGGTGACGTCGGTGACAATCGCCAACAACCCGACGACTTGTCCTTCCTCGCGAAAAGGATAGTAGTGGGCATCAAAGTAACCTTTTCTTCCGGACTCGGGAATCGTGAAGGGCCGAGCTTTGGTTGAAGTACTCTCACACGTAAACACCGATTCGAAAACCTGATCCTGGCCTATTTCATGAAGAAATGGGAAGACATCGAACGCATTTTTGCCTAAGACCTCAGCCTCGGAAATGCCGGTGATTCGCTGCATGCCGTCGGACCAAAATAGGTACCTGTAACCCAAGTCCATGACAAAAAATCCGTCCTGACTGAGTTGCAAAAGTCTTTCAGGAATGAGATCCATCAAATTTGTGCGGGGGAAATTCGGCTCGATCATCATTGGGGCCCTCCGTTCTCACGGTGAAGCCAAGGATAGGCCCCGCCATGGATGTCCTTCCCCCCACGTACTGAAATCCAGACCGAAGCACTTTTGGATTAAGGCGATGATATTTCCAGGAGCTTCGCCAGCCAGAACTTTTTTAAAGACACCCTTATGGTTGGCGTAACGTTCTGGTTCACGCTCAGATTCACGCCCAAGGTTCCGAACAAAAGATATACTTCTGGCGATTATGGGTCAACTCGCGTGCGGAGTTTGCGCGGGGGGTTCCTGCGTAAAGCACGATTTGGCAAAGGTCAAAAAAGCGGACGATCGCGGTGCCATGCACCCCGAGGTCATTGCCTATGTCGGTCTTCTATCAGAGCCTGCTGATGTTTTTCCAGATCAAGCTCATGCATGCCCATCACCGCGGCAAACTCAGCCTGAGGTAACGCTGCGGCATAAATTTTTAAACTATCTTTGTGCGATTGAACACGAACGTATTCGCCAAAATTCGTGCGAAAAGGCTCTTCCCGGTTTTTCCACGATTCTTGCTGAGGCCAAGGACGGCCTCTCATGGCGCGGGATAAACGTCCTTCTCTTCGACGTGAGAAAACTTCCACTCTAATTTACGCGTTAAATCTGACCACTGAACGGCCGAGGTGGCGTGGTTCATGCAGCGGTGAACCCCAATAGAAAGGCTTAGAAATGGTGAATTCAGTCCTAGTTGTTGAAGACGACAGAGATATCCGAGAAGGCCTTTGTACAAGTTTAGGATTGATTGGAGTGCATGCGATCACCGCCCATGACGGTTCCGAGGCGCTCAAAATTCTGAGCGATATTGACCCGCCATGTTTGATCCTCCTCGACCTTATGATGCCCGTAATGGATGGCTGGGAATTTCGCGTGCGCCAACAACAAGACGCGAAAATCGCCAACGTTCCGGTGATCGTGATTACGGCGGATGGGAATGCCAGTGAGAAGGCGCGTCGTATGGGGGCTTTTGCCGGCTTGAAAAAACCTTTGGAGTTGTCAGCGCTCTTTGATCTTGTGAAGGTCCACTGTCACTCGTAGCGGATGTCGATAATTTCCGCGACTAAAAGCCCGGCCGGGCGTTGCAATTCGATTTCATCGCCGCGCGCTTTACCTAAGAGAGCCTTGGCCATTGGCGACTTCCAGGAAATTCTGTTTGCACCGGGCTCGATTTCATCTTCGCCGACGATTTGATAAGACTTTTTTCCGCCGTCCTCATCGACTATCGTGACGGTGGCGCCAAAGACCACTTTCTCACTGGTCACTTGTTTAGGGTCGACCACTTGCGCGTTTTCAATGCGGTCGCGCAAGAACTTCAAGCGTTTGTCAATCTCGCGTAAACGCCGCTTCCCATAGATGTAATCGCCATTTTCACTGCGATCTCCGTTGCCTGCCGCCCACGCGACCGTTTCCACGAGTTTGGGGCGTTCGTCGTGGAACAGCTGGCGAAATTCTTCTTGCAACTTTTTGAATCCTTCAGGAGTGATGTAGTTTGTGGCCATGACGTGCAGGGTAGTCGGAGACGCGCGATTGAGCAATGAAAAGCCATTGATAAATGAAGTCCTCTCCCGCTGGCTGGAGCCGCCGCAGGATTTGGTTCCCGACTTGGATTGCGTCGCTTGCACGCTGTCTACCGAAGACCGGGCGCACGCGCAGCGCTGGCGGGACTTCAAATGTTGTGCCTTCCAGCCATTTTTCGCCAATTTTTTATGTGGCGCCATGTTGGAGGCGGGGATTTCGCCGTTCGTGGATTCGCAGAGAGTGAGTCTGCAACCATTGGGTTTGATTCCCACGCGGGACTTTCGTGATCGTTGTGAGAAAACGCCCGATGCGCTACGAGATAAGACTCACTTGTGCGCATTCTATCAGCGCGATACGCGTCAATGTTCGGTGTGGAAATTTCGTCCGGGCGAGTGCAGTTTTTATTTTTGCAAATCCAACACGCGCAGGGAAACATGGTCCACGCGCGCGTTTGCCGTCGAAAATGGACTGGCGCAAATGGCACTCGCGCAACAAGGGTTTAGTCCGGCGCGAATTGCCGAGCAAGTCGACTTTTTGAATTCTCCACCTCTGGGATTACCCTCGCTCACCCGCGCCGAGGCGGAAGAAATCTACCGGGCCGCCTGGACGTTTGCCAAAGCTCAGGACGCTTTGAGCGTTGCTTCTTGGCTGCGCCAAGGGTAGGACTAGAGGGTGGATATGAAAGAGCGGCAAAATGCAGTCGTGCGTGAATTCGCCAATCTTTCCTCGTGGGAAGATCGCTATAAGAAATTAATTGAGTTCGGTAAAACCCTCCCTGACCTTCCCGCGGATAAGAAACTCGAAGATTACAAAGTTAAGGGATGCCAATCACAAGTCTGGATGCACGCGCGTTTGGAAAACGGCAAAATCATATTCGAGGCGGATAGCGATGCGATTTTGGTGCGGGGATTGGTGGCGTTACTTTTACGCGTATACTCGGATGCGACTCCCGTGGAAATTCTCACGACCGCGCCTGATTTTGTGAAAGACATTGGACTGGAAGGAAAGCTCTCTCCCAGTCGCGCCAATGGTTTGTTCTCCATGATTAAACAGATGAAGTTTTACGCCATGGCCTTTCAAGCCAAAGCTTCGGCTCCTTAGAATCTAAAGTGACGCGTGGACGCGATGAGAATCATCGTTATCTTCCAGCACTTCCAGCAGCTCGAAAATTTCCTTCTTCTGATCATCGGAAACCTTCGTGGTGTCTTTCGCCTTAAACGACAATTCGGCCACGGTAATTTCCCATCCTCGGCCTTGCAAGGCGGTACGGACAGTATCGAGATCTTCGGGCGAGGCGTAAAAGCTATAAACGCCCTCTTCTTCCTTTTCGACCTCATTGGCGCCGGCTTCAATCGCGTCTTCTTCCGGGTCGCCGACTTTGGCTTTCTTCCCTTGAATCAAAGCCACGCGTTCAAACATCCAGGCCACCGCTCCGCTTTCACCGAGATTTCCGCCGTGAGATTTGAAGAGATTGCGAATCTCAGAAACCGTGCGGTTGCGATTGTCCGTTTGGCACTCGACCAGGATACCTACACCATGCGGCCCATAACCTTCGTAGACGACTTCTTCAATTTGCGAGCCGTCGTCGAGCTGGCCAGTGCCTTTTTTGATGGCGCGTTCGATCGTATCCTTGGGGACGGAAGCGTCGCGCGCGGCGATCATGGCCAACTTCAATCGCGAGTTGGCGTTTGGGTCACCGCCGCCGAGTTTCGCAGCGACCGCGATCTCACGCGCAATCTTGGTGAATACCGCGCCTTTTTTTTGTGCGGCCTCGAGTTTACCTGCCTTTTTCCAACCTTTGCCCATTGTGCAAGCCCCTGATAGATAAAAGGTGATGATGAACCACCACCCCCATCTTGGGCAAGTGTTACTCGAACGGGAAGTCGGCCGGAAACTGGAGTTTTTGGATTCCAATCTGCATGCATTGCTTCGGGGCGAGGTCTTTTCCGTACCGGATAAGCCTGGACGCGACGTGCAAATCGTCCCGCTGCGCGATTTGCCCGCCAAAAAGGGGCTTTCCACGCGCGAAGGGCAAGCCCGATTGCTTCATGATTTGGCGAGTATTGAACTTCAGGCGATGGAGTTAGGTTTACGGACGCTGGTGGAATTCCCCGAGGCGCCTGAGACCTTCCGCGCGGAATTGTGCGCCGTTACGCGAGATGAAGGCCGGCATCTTGGGCTATGCGTGCAGGCCCTCGATGAATTGGGCTTTCCATGGGGAAGTTTTCCCACTCACGATGGATTGTGGCGCGCGGTTAGAGCTGATGATTCATTGCTGGATCGGATTTTGATCGTGCATCGCTACCTCGAAGGCTCGGGACTCGATGCCTCGCACACGATTTTGCGCCGTCTCGCCGGCGTGCAAGCGACGGAAGCCCGACGAGCTGTGGAAGTCATCGGGCACGATGAAGTGGCGCACGTGCAGTTTGGGAGCCGCTGGTACCACAAATTGGTGCGCGCGGCGGGTTTGGATCCGGACGAAGATTTTCGCGAGCGCTTGATTCGCCTGATCGCGCGCATTCCGCGGCGTTTGGAGCCGATTAATGAGGAACTCAGACTGAGTTCAGGCTTTACGCCTCATGAAATTGAAGTTTTGCAAGTCACCAGAACGCAAATGTCTGGCGCTATAAATTCGGTTTGCGCAGATGCTGCTCAATGAGTTTGAGCGTTGTGCTGATTTCGTCCAGTCTCTTCGTACCGCTCAGCACGCGCAAAACGAGAAACAGAACGACCGCTCCGCCACCAATCCAGAAAAGACCAATGGCAAAGACCATTCCGAGCGGAAGCCAATTGAAATAGAAGTCGGGTCCCAAGGTAACTCCTTAAGCGGCGAAGGCTGAGATCAACCAAACCAGAGCGAAGGCGACGCACATAATGCTTAAGAAACCGGTTATTTCGTCATCAGTCTTGTACAAACTGCACTCCCTTTGCCATATAGGCCGTTTCAATTGGAATGACGTATAAACTGGCAGGATTTGTGCCAGAAACCGATTGCGCCAATGGTTTTTGCCTCCTACCGTTGAGCTATGAATTCAATAATTTTCACTACGCTTTTGGTGTCTAGTTTCGCGCATGCTGACTGGAAGGTAAGCCGACTGACGGGCGAGGCGGCGGTGGTGCAAGGTGAGAATAAATCAGCGCTGAAGTTGGATGACCAGGTGGCGGAGGAAGCGCTGGTGGAAACCGGTCGGGGCGCCCGCGTTGAACTTCGCAGCGGAAGTGGTGTCGTCTTTTTAGGCTCGAATACGAAATTGAAGTTGCAGGCACAAGGTACGCCGCAAGCCGAGCCCATGAATTTGCTGTATGGAAAGATTCGCCTGCATGTCGAACCCACACACGGGACCAGTTTTCGGGTGCAAACGAAAGCCGCCGTGTCGGGCGTGCGCGGTACGGAATACTTCATGCAATCGGACGAGCAACACGATTTTATCTGCACGCTTTCTGGACTGGTGGCCGTGGAATCGAAACTTAACGGCGAATCGGTTTTGGTTCCTCCACATGCCGGCGTTGAAATCGCCTCGGGCAAGCCCTTTGACGTTAAACCTACACCCGATGATTTAGTGGATAAGTGGTATAATGACACCAGCGCGGAGGAGAGCCGGCCGATCGTGACCGATAGCTATCTGCAGCTCGAGCGGCGTTTTCATCCTGCTGGAGATCATTTCAGCTATGGTTTGCGCGCGAACGCCTCTTTCATCGCGACGGATCACATTAGTTATGGGCCATTACCCGCGCCCGCTTCCAATCAAATTTCGCAGTTCCGTATAAGTCCGGCGTTGCGGTTCGGCGATTTGGTTTGGGAACCTCGCCTTTATTACCATGCCTCAAGCGAACCCGTCGTGCTGGATGCGGATCCGTTGTTGATCAAGAAAACCTATGCGCGCGCGGATGTGGGCGAATTTTTTGTCGAGGCAAAACTCGTCGGAACCAACTTCAAGTTGGGCTCGCAAAGCATAAAGTGGAACGATGGAGTTTTATTTTCATTTAACTTTTGGAATCTAGACCCCTTCGATTTTTACGCCCTTCGTGCCACGCGTTCGGAAGGTTTACACTTCTTCGACCTGTTTTTGGCAAAACGTGGAGACGTGGCGGAAGTCAATGGCCAGGTTCCGGCCGACATTATGGCGTTTAAATATGATTACTCGACCTGGGTCAGCCTATTCGCGGCGCATCTGGATTTCACGCGGGGGGATGCGACGACTCCGGCGGTTTTTCGAGGCCATCTCATCGAAGATTATGGCTTGCAATCCAACAAGCGCATCGATCGATTTGATTACAAGATCAGCGCCATCTTGCAACAGGGAAAATTATTTGAAGCCATTGAGGGCGCCCAGCGCAAAGCGAGTGGCAGCATGTTTGAAGGAGGACTCGGCTGGTATCCCATGTCTCAGCAAAATCTGCGTTTGGGCGTGGCCTACATCCATGCCGCGGAAAATTTTCTTCCAGGATTTGAGTCGCCCTATAATTTGGGCTACAGCCAGGTTTTTGTGCGCTCGAACTTGCGCCAGTATCGCGCGAAGTTGAGTTATGCGCCGCTTGGAGACACCCATTGGTCAGCCTACTTGGAGTGGATTCGCAGCCAGAGCGTCGGCGAGGGGCCGTTTACCAAATGGACCGGGAGTGCGCGCGACTTGATGGATGAAACGGACTTGGCGCTTAATTTCGATGTGCTGACGAACTTACGGATGCTCGCGGCGGGATTTACCACCGCGCCCACCCAGGCGATGTTGGCAAGCTCGCCCAACTGGAGCCGACAGACTGGTTATGGTGGGGT
>Ga0206968_10080_pt1 | contig 24174 bp, 17 predicted proteins | sample Alteio_BWOrgHeat_22_FD_153254 | JGI IMG/M metagenome (GOLD analysis project Ga0206968, IMG submission 153254) | Enriched cells from forest soil in Barre Woods Harvard Forest LTER site, Petersham, Massachusetts, United States -... | ecosystem: Environmental > Terrestrial > Soil > Temperate forest >... | reverse complement strand
GTAGAGTTCGATATCACATTCATGACACCTTTCTTTGTGGACGCCACCGATCACGATTTCTTCCGTCCCGAGGTCAGTCTGTCGGATGGAGACTTCCTCTGGCTTTCGGCACCAAAACCAACCGGGGTCTCGGGGACGGCCTTACAATTCCCTGGAGGGCCGACCACAGATTTGCAAACCTGGATTCGTAATGAAGGGTTGTCGCCGGACTGGAGCCGTGTTGGCACGGACATCACAGCTCAGGGCCCATTTAATGCCAGCTTTTCACTATCGGGCTCTCCTGTTCCGGAACCTTCAACTCTGGTGCTTCTGGGATCGGGCCTGGTGGGCATGGCCGGTGCGGTTCGCAGGAGGCTGACTCGCTCTTAGGGCAATAACAATTGAGGTCCTGTGGCGGAGGCTGGTGTTCGGCAGACCTCCGCCGCAGGAAACCACAAACGGTACCAAGGTTCCCTTGATCTGAAAATTCCACGAGTGACAAGCGTTCTGTTATCGCCTAATGACCTTGTGGAGGAGCTTTTCTGAATACCTATAATTTTCTCGAGCCGAGGCGCTCGACGACCCTTCCAGTGCTCTGCCAGCCGGCCTCACTACCAGACACTCCTCCTGGAGTCGTGGACCTCCATGTTGACTACCGGACGCTAACTCGGATGCGATTCAGATGTCAATTCTTCAGAACTCTCGATTCGTGCTAAAGCCGGTTGTCAACCGTCGAGATTCAATTCGCCTGAATCGCAAGGCAGCCAGCTAAACTGCTGTCATGCGCGTAGGAGACAGATTGGAACGGCGTGCAGTTGAGGCACTAGCCGACCGCCGAGCAGACCTCGAGCGATTGAGCGCTTTTGCCTTAGGCGATGAACCGCTGGTGATGCATATTCAGGGCATCCCAGGCATAGGAAAAACGAATCTGCTGAATACGCTGGCGGCAAGCATCGGCGGAAAGGGCGTTTTCGTTGTTCGGGTCGACGCCCGTTGGTGCGAGCCTTCCCCGGTAGCCTTATGTCGAGCGATCTCGAGGGAGATCGGTGTCTTAGAGTCCGAAGATCTCGCGGTCGTGGCGAGCAGAGTTTCGGAGGCGGGAAAGCGGACTCTGCTGGTGTTCGATAGCTACGAATCTTTCCGTCTGCTTGACTCATGGCTGAGACAGGCTTTTCTGCCCTCGCTAGGCGATAGTGTGCGCACAGTCCTGTCGAGTCGCGAGGCGCCCCGGCCGGCGTGGCGTATTGACCCGGCGTGGAGAGGGTTTTTTGATTCGATGGTCCTGGAGACATTTTCTCCGGAAGTGGCTCTCGAGTATTTGATCTCGGAGGGTATGCCGGAGGGCAGTGCACGGGAGTTGAATCGCGTTGCGCGTGGACATCCCCTGGCACTTTCGCTGGGATTGGCGCTCTACTCTGCGGGAGGGCAGGTGCGTGGGAGTGCGACTACTCGTCACGAGGTGCTGGAGCAAATGGCGGCGCTCTTTCTGGAGGGCGCCGATTCGGAAACGAAGCAGGTTGTACAAGCCGCCTGCCTAGTCCGAACAGCTACAGCTCCGTTGTTAGCGGCCATGCTGCCGCATATCCCGGCCGATGAGGCATTGGATCGGCTGCGTGCGCTGCCGTTTGTCAGCGTAGGGCCTCACGGACTGCTGGTGCATGACGCCGTTCGCGCACCGGTGGCGGCTGCTCTCAAATCTCACGATCCGGGGCGATACCAGGCGTACCGGCGCGCAGCTTCGCAGGTGGTGCGTGACCAATACAAACAGGCGCCGCGATCGGACCATTGGCGTTGCACGGCGGATGTACTTTACCTCCTTGAAAACCAGAACCTGCGCGAGGGCTTTTTCCCTACGATCGAGAGCGCGGTTTCCGTTGAACCAGCGCGCGACGAGGACTGGACGGCAATTTCAGCGATTATTCGCAAGTTCGATGGAGCGGAGTCGCGTCGAGCGTTGGAGCAATGGTGGCAGTACCATCGGGAGTCTTTTTTTGTCGTGCGGGATGAGGATGGCGGAGTGCAAGGTTTCTACCAGGCAATTGTGGCATCGAAGATTCATAAAAATGTGCTTGGGAGAGACCCGCTTGCGGCAAGCTGGGCCAGGGATCTGCCGCGGGCAGAAGACAGGGCGTCCGCTCTCTGGGTGCGGCGCACGCTTGATCGCGATACAGGAGAAGAGCCGTCATCTGGCCAGGCTGCTTGCTGGCTCGATATCAAACGCACCTATCTGGAACTGCGTCCGCGGCTGCGTTGGATCTATACCTGCTACTGTGATGCAGAGCTATATCGGCAGTCATTCGAGCAATTGGGACTGCGGTTGGCGGACGAAGGCCGGCCGGTCCTCGACGGGCTTGTGCAGCACACGTTTCGTCTGGACATGGGAGTGGATTCAGTTGATGGCTGGCTTGCCAATCTGCTTGCACAGGAAGTGGGCATGGCAACCGGCGAAGCGACGATTACTTCGACCTTGCTGGATGAGCACGCACACGAGTTAGTGGTAAATGGAATCCAAATTGGCCTGACGTCGCTTGAGTTCGGAGTTCTTGCATATCTTGTGGCCAGGCCGAACAGGGCGGTGTCTCGCTACGAGCTGTTGGAGGCGGTGTGGGGATATGGAAAGCAAGCGTCGACCAGCAATGTGGTTGAGACAGTCGTGCGCTCCGTGCGCCAGAAGCTGGGAGTGCACCGGGACGCGCTGGAAACGGTGCGGGGAGTGGGTTACAAATTTCGGCCAAAGCCTGACTTTACGCTCCCCGCACGGAGTTGAACGGTGGTTAGGGGCGTGCCTCAAGGATAAGGTTGAACGGGGTTTCCATTGCTACCCGTGCGCTCTGGAACCCGGCGTCCTTGACGATCGCAAGTAATCGGGTGGCTCCGGCCTGCGCTCCCAGCGAGTAGCGTCCTCCCTGCGACAGTGCGTTCTGTGTACAGAGAGCAGCGGAAGCCGAGTAGTACATCCTTGCAACAGGGCCGATATTTTCCTCGGGCCGGTCCTTTGCAAACGGTTCGACCAGCATCAGTGCGCCGTGGGGGGCCATTGCCTGCCGCGATGCCCAAACAGCTCCTAACGGATCACCCATGTCGTGGAGTGAATCCATGAAGCAGACAAGGTCGAATTTCTCATTACTGCTTGCAAGAACTCGTGGAGTGGCTACCTCGAACCGAATCCGGTCGGCAACTCCGGCCTCTCTGGCTCGTTCCCGCGCGACGTGAATTTGCGCTTCATGGTAGTCAATCCCCACGAAGGTCGACTTCGGAAACGCCTGCGCCATAAGGATGGCCGAAGCGCCATGCCCGCAGCCGACGTCAGCCACACACCCGCCTACGGCTAACCGCTCCTTGATACCTCTGAGAGATGGGATCCACGTTTCCGTTAGGTGCGCGCGGTATCCGTTGCGGAAAAAGGCCTCCGTTCCGGTGAACAATCGGCAATTGTGTTCGTGCCAGCCCATTCCCTTTCCTGAGCGGAAAGCAGCGAGGATCTGGTCCTCGTCGTGCCACAACGAAGCTGCTACGTCGAATGCCGGCGGAAGAAATACTGGACTCTCCGGATTCGCCAGTACAAAGGCGTGTTCCGGTGGCAGTGAGTATTCGTTGGTACTGCTGTCGAACAATACATATCCTCCGGCTACCTGCCCGTTGAGCCACTCCCGCACAGAGCGCTCATTCGTGGCGGTGCGGCGAGCCAGTTCATCCGAAATGATTGGACCACTCTCTGCCATGGATAGGTAAAGGCCGAGCTTGTGCCCGAGGTTGGTCATCACACCAGCCATGGCGGCTGCCAGGTCCGTTACCACCTTTCCGGCGAACTGCTCGATTCTCCGCTGCACGTCTTCCGTCGTCGATGTTGTATTGGGGCTCTGCATTATCGGCCTCCTGCCATCACGGCATCTGGTTCTGAATATTGCGCGCAAGTATCCGGCAGAGGACCCCGCGTGAGAGCCGAAAGGGAACTCTCGACATCCCATAGTTGGGATTCGATGGATACGACAACAGGATCGCTGCACACCGCCTGGATGACCGGATGGTTGAGGTAAGCCACGGCAGTCTCACGGTTGGCAAATAGATACATACCTCCCATCTCGAACTTCTCCTCTTCGAAGACCCATATCTTCCAGATCAGACCGTCTGCCAAGGCAATCCTGGTAGCGGCCACACGGCTGTGGGCAAGAAATTCATGGGGCGGTACCCGCAACTTGAAGCGCAGGTGCAAGACGATGTAAGTGGGGCAATTCTTCTCTGACATTTCGTTTCTCCAGTGGTTTGCGTTGCATCTATGGCAAACACTGCTGAGTCTAGGGGCCCTGAAACGTTCCGAGATGAGGGCATCATGAGGACTTGATGAGAACTGGGGTACTGCACCCATGCAACCGCTGCTGCGTGCTGTTCGCTTGAAGTTATTCGATAAATCTGTAAGTGCATTCCCGCGCTGAGCGATGTCGCGGACCTTCTCTGGGTCGGTGAAGTGCAGCGTGCGAACACATTGCTGCGTGAACTGATTTGTGAAGTCAACAGTCCATCGCTGATCGAAGCTGAAGCGCATGCATGAAGACGCTCCATGCGAGCGCCTGCAGCGGCGGAAGAAACCTCAGCGACTCAGACGCGTCCAAGCCGCCGTAGAGGATTTCCAGCACGGCGATCTGGCAGGTAATCGAGTGGCGCGCTCTGTACCGCATAGTACATTCTTGATAGCGTCGAAGGAGTTGCGTACCCGTTGAAAAATGGACTTGTTCCCGTCAGCTGTAGACGTTACGAGCGCGAGATGGCCCGAATACTTTCGATCGGTTTGGCTGCCGTGGTGATGATGCTGGACATCCATAATTCGCCTGCGCAGGTCATCCCGGCTCCTGGCTCAGCCGTCACTCCAGGTTCTGTTGCCGCTCCGATCGTGCCGGGGAAATTTACAGATGTGACGACTGCCAGCGGTGTGCGCTTCGTCGGCGTGGCTTCGCATACGAGCCGTAAGTACCTGTTGGAAACAATGGGATCTGGGGTCGCCGTCTTCGACTATGACAACGACGGACTCCTTGATCTGTTCTTCGTCAATGGCGCGCAGCTGGGCGATCCCATGGCCGAGGACGCTATTCCCGAGAAACGTTCGCCAAAAGACTGGAATCGGCTGTACCACCAACGCAAGGACGGCTCGTTCGAGGACGTGACCGAGAAGTCAGGATTGAAAGGTGTTGGATATGGAATGGGAGTAGCTGTCGGCGACTACGACAATGACGGTTATGAAGATCTATTTGTGACGAGTTACGGCGGAAACCATCTGTACCATAACAACGGGAACGGAACGTTCACTGACGTTACGCACCGCTCTGGAACAGGCGGCGACACAACATCAGGAAATTTGTGGTCGACGAGTGCTGCGTGGGTTGACCTGGACAATGATGGACTGCTCGATCTGATTGTTCTCCGCTATGTTCGTTGGAATTTCAATGATGTCTGGTGCGGCGAACATCGTGAAGGATATCGCGCTTATTGCCATCCCGATACGTTTCCTGCGATCGCACCACTGGTGTACCACAACAACGGCGACGGGACGTTTACGGAAGTCGCAAAGAAGATCGGTCTGGGGACTCCCGGAAAAGGGTTGGGTATCGCCATAGCCGATTTCGATCGTGATGGAAAGATTGACCTCGCAATCGCGAACGATTCTATGCCCGAGTTCCTTTATCACAATCGTGGCAACGGCACTTTTGAGGAGCAGGGGCTTACGGCGGAGATCGCCGTTGACGGTGACGGCCGCACTTATGCAGGTATGGGCATCGATTTTCAAGACTTCAATAACGATGGACTGCCGGACCTGATCATCACGAATCTCGCAAACCAAAAGTATGCGCTCTACCGTAACAACGGCGACGGCTCATTCACCTATGCAAGTTATGTCTCCGGGGTTGCGCCTATGACTCTTCTCCATTCGGGATGGGGCGTTCATTTTCTCGATTATGACAACGATGGTTTCAAAGATCTGTTGATCACGCAGGGCCACGATCTTGATACAGTAGAGCTGAACTATCCGCAGCTCCACTATAAGGAGCCGTTACTGCTGGCGCGGAACATGGGCAACGGCACCTTTGTGGATATATCCGCGCAATCCGGTAATGTGTTCATGCAGCGATGGGTTGGGCGTGGGATGGCTGTAGGCGATCTTGACAATGATGGCCGGCTGGACGCGGTGATCACTACGAACGGCGGTGCGGCTTATGTTCTCCGCAACGAGACAGCGACGCAGAATCACTGGCTGACGCTTCTGTTGATAGGACACAAAAGCAACCGTGACGCGATCGGCGCCGAGATTAAAGTCGTCACATCCCATGGCGCGCAGTATTGGACCGTTTCAACAGCCGGCAGTTACCTCTCTTCGAATGACAAACGCGCGCACTTCGGCTTAGGGGCGGACGCGGTTGTTCAGTCAATCGAGATTCGATGGCCGACCGGTATCAAACAAACCCTCGCGAAGATCTCCGGTGACCGCATGATCAAGATCGACGAGCCTTCCAATTCCCAGGATGCCGGTCCCAAGGTTGGTCCGCATTGAGACAGGCGGACTCTTTTCCGCTGACATCCCAGTACTCGTTCTCGTAGAAAAACTTACCCACTCCCGCGCTCGCCGAGAACATCCGCTGCTTCGGTAGTCGTGTTTGCTTTTTTTTTGTAGAAGGCGAACCGTTCAGCATATTTTCACAAGCCGCCAGTTTCGAGAGGAGGGCTATGGCGTTTTTGCATCGTATGGATGCGGCGTGGTGGTAGTCGCTGTCTTCTCCCGCAACAAGCCTGCAAGAGTAGCGAGGCTTTCCTGCGCCTTCTCAGGTTCTCCGAGCTGTCTGTAGGCCCTCGCCAAAGCAGTATAAACAGCGGGATTCCGCGGCTCCAACCGCCGCCCCACCTCAAGATGCAGCACCGCATCGCCCGCACGCCCTTCCATCAAATAAAGCTTACCAAGCGCAATTTGCGACATCGAGAATCCGGAGTTGGCCACGACCGAAGCCTCCAGCGCATCGCGGGCTTCCCCGAACCCAGGTTGTCCAGGCAGAACGCCAGATTGCATCAGAACAGTCCCCTGCAAAGCAAGCATTTGGTAGTCTCGATGACCGGATTGGATTCCCTTCCGAATCAGCGACAATGCCTCCGGAAATTTGTCCTCATATAAGTTCTCTTGAATCAAAGCCAGATAAGCTATATCGCTGTCAGGAGCAAATTTACTGGCAAACTGAAACTCCGGGATGGCCTCTTCCAGGCGATCCAATCTTGCGAGGAAGACCGCACGCTCGTAATGAAGCCTCGCTGAATCGGGAAGCTGCTGCAAACCGAGCTCGACAACCCGAAGCCCGAAACCGTAAGCATAGTGGTCGGTGCACGCATCGGCAACGAATGCATACAGTTTTTCGTCCTTCGGTGTCTGCCTGGATGCTTCTTGCAGTGCATTGAAAGCAAGCTCAAGCTGTCCGGAGCCAATATAAGCCTGGCTGAGCAGATTGTTCACCGCCGCTGTATCGTGCCCACTGCCCCGAAGTTCGTTGAGGACACCGATGGCCTGCTTGAACTCACTTATGCCCAGATAGCATAGGGCAAGATTGAATCCCGCCGCGTAGTTCTCAGGGATTTCGCTTCGTGCTCTTAGCAGGAATGGAATTGCCTTCTCGAAAAACCCCTGCTTCGTGAGATCGATGCCTCTTTGTAGATCTGTCTCAGCAAGAGCGCCACTCTGTGTCGTCTCTGCCTCAAGTGTCGCCGTACTGTAGGGAACAGCACCCCGCATTTGAGGCTCGGAAAGTAGAGCAACCACAATCAAGACGGTATTGCATGCAAGTCGAGCACTACCCCGGTGCTTCGGCAAAAACTGCCCAGCAGATCGTGGACCGCCCACAAAATGCACACGTCGCACCTTGCATGCTTTACTCATTTGTGTCCGCGGGTCCCCGATCCCGTTCCAGCCTGGCAGTCCTGTGCGAGGATGCTACCTACCAAAACCCTCATTCCATTTATTGCACAGAAACGAGGAAAAAACGGACAGAAAACCACGCCGGACGCATTGGCAACACGTCCGGCGTGGCAATCGGATGATCAGGTTAGAACTGGATATTCCCCCGCAATTCAATAATGCGGCCGAATCCAAGCGATTGATTCGTTACGTAACCTTGGCCAAAGCTACTGTTTTGGATACTTGTATTGCTTTGATAAAAGGCCGGAGTATTGCCCCCGGTGTTGGCCACGAAGGTGGGATGGTTCCAAACATTTAGAAATTCACTTTGGAGTCGGAACGCGATTTCATTATGAATTGGAATCGACTTCGACAGCGAAAGATCTTGGAAGAATGCGTGCGGTCCGTGGAGGTAGATGACGTTTCCAATCGTACCGGGGGTTGTGTTCGGAGAGATGTAAGCGGCATTAGCTCCCTGACCGGCAGTGAGGTACTTCGGATCGATGAAGTTCGCATAACCGGCACCTTGAACACGATGAACGCCGATCGATTTCTGAAGTTGCGAAGGCGTGACGCCGGTTAATGTAACGCCACCGTCGCCATAGTCGTTGTAGGTGTTGTTTCCTCCCAAAATCTGGAACGGCGCCCCGGTTTGGAAAGTAAGGATCGTTCCGACAGTGAATCCGCCCAATACCTTATCGGCGACGCGACTATTGCTCAGGAAGGTCTTCCCTCGACCAACTGGAAGATCGTACGTTCCGTTAAGGTGAGTTACCTGGTTCAGGTCGAACAGGCTTGGTCCGTAGCTCTTTCTCAGATTGCGTAGCGAAAATACGTTGAATGCGCCGGTCCAGTTATTGGCACTTGCCATCGACAACGAATGGCTCCATGTATAGTTCGCGTCAAACTGTAGACCCTTCCACGAACTCTGTCGCAGATCGATTTGCAACGCGTTGTAATTCGAATAGCCAGAAGCCACCATATAACCGGTCGGAGCCCCTGCCGCGTATGGGTTCGCCTGGAAGAAGTTGATCGGATACCCCGCCCCGGCTCCGGTGTAGCCGATATTGTTAGGGCAAGGAGCAAATTTCGCTCCGACAAGGTTGCAGAAGTATGGAACGGTGCCGTTGATTCCAGCCAGAATATTGGCCAACGCGCCTGCCTGACCGGTCTGCAGATAGCGAACAAACTGCCCGTTGGTAAAGTCGCTAGCTCCTGCTCCGCCGAATGCGGCATTCATGATCTTCAACGAACCGGGAGTCCCCTCAAAGGACGGATTTGGGTCGTTTGGATTTGCTTTGATATAGCTGTTCAGGTTTGCCTGTGCTGTCTGGAACTCAGTAAGGAAGCCATTCTCAAAGATATTCACTTCGTTGGGATCAATATTGATCCACTGATGAATGGAGCGATTTCCGTTGTAACGGATCTCCAACACTCTCGAACGACCTATCGATCGTTGAATGCCCAAGTTCCACGATTCACTATAAGGTTGCTGGATCTTAGGATTCAAGCCATTGACCCCCGGCCCCCCAACGAACGTGTAGTCCGACTGTGGCGCTGTCACCTGATACGACGCAGGCTCATACCCGAGTGGTGGAACGGTCTGTCCAAGACTCAGACTGCCAGGCGCAAATGTTCCTGCCCCTCCCGTATTGTTTGGATTCAGGAAGAAGTTCTGGAAATAGAAAGAGCCATAGTCCGCAGCATTGTTCCAAAAATACTGACCCGGCTCCGTAAAGCGCCGAAGGGCAAAGCCGCCTCGGATAACGGTCCCGTCTCCCATCAGAGTTTTCCACGGCCCATCGGTGACCTTCGGGTTCCATGCAAAGCCGAATGCCGGCTGTGGCGTCAGCAGCCATGCTTCATAAGGCCGGGCATTCGTCGTGAGAACGGGATTCATATTCCCCGGAAGGTTTCCCGGTTGAAAGACGTTATTTAGTCCGGAAGGACCGTAGATATCTCCTGGCGAAGCCGAGTGATATGCACCTGTCAGGTCGTGTTGCGGAACCGCAAAGTCCCAGCGCAAACCGTAGTTTAACGTCAAGGTCGGCTTGACCTTCCAGGAGTCCTCCACGAACAATCCAGTTGCACTTACGAGTTCGTCGAGGTTGTAGGCTCCGATTGTGTGTTCAAACTGCTTTGTCTGTTGGCTATACGGATAAGTCCCGTTGATATTCTGTACTCTTCCTGTGAGCACAGCATAAAGCTGTCCTGCCTCTGCCAAAGCGGCGTTGTTCGCTTGTGGCATGGAAGAGGTGGTAAAGGCCTGCAACGCGGGATCACCAGATGCAAGACCAAGATTGTAGTTGTTGAATCCGACCGGGGGATTATAGTAATGGTCTTGCTCACGATACCATGACGCGCCGAAGCTCACCGCGTGAGAGCCATGTTGCCAGGTTACTGAGTCCGAGGCACTGAGTATAGGGTAGAACGTCGTCACCGGCTGCTGATACACCTGTCCGGACATAGACCCGTTCGCACCCGGAAATTGCCAGAAGACAGTTGGCTGCGTCGCATACACCGGAGCGGCATTATAGGCATACTTTGTGTTGTTGTAGAGATAGCCTAACTTCAGTTGATTGATAATATTGGGATTGAAGATATAAGTCAGGCCATAAGACAAGGTATAGTTCTTGGCACTATTTCCAGCAATCTGGTTGGCGAAATCCGCTCCAGGGAATGTAGCTGCCGTGAGCGTGGGCTGGAAGGTATTCGTCACCAGCGTTGAAAGATACATCGACAGCTTCGACGACACGATGTAATCCAGACGTCCACCAGGAAAATAGTTCGTGGTGGGAGAAGCGCTATTCCATGCAACCTGGTTGAAGTTTAGATCCGGGGTTGCAGTCACTCCGCTGGACCCCACATTCTTATTGATGAGTTGCAGCTGCGCTGCAACAACAGAGTTAACTGTGCTCGGCAAGGAGGGACTCGACTGCTTCGCCAAGGTGAGCACATTGACAGTACGCGTCGTACCATCGGTTCCCTGATATGAGAAGTTGCCCTGTTGCGCTGCAGTAGTGAAGACGTTGTTCGTGGCGGAGAGACTTCCCGGCTGTTTCGACATAGCAAAACTGCCGAAGAAGAAGAGCTTATCTCGCAGGATGGGGCCACCCACGCTACCACCGAAGTCATTCAGAATAAGACTATTCCTGCGGATGCCTGCACTGTTATTTGCCCAGCTATTGGCGTTGAGCGCTGCGTTGCGGAAGTCTTCATAAACTCGCCCGTGAAAACGATTACTTCCACTACGCGAAACAAAATTCAATTGAGTGCTGGCCTGTCCGAACCCAGAGTTCAAATCCAACTGATCCGTTTGCACCGTCATCTGCTCGATCGATTCAAGCCGAGGAGAAACAACCGGCTGCGTGTTCCCGGTAAACTTCATCCGATTGGGGCTGCCGACCACGCCGTCGATGTTATTTCCCTGATCGGTGGAAGGTAGTCCATTGAATGTGCCGTTGTATCCGGCCACAAGCTGAGAGAAGGCAGTAAGATCGCGCCCCTGGAGTGGAAGGTCCTCAATCTGCTTCATATCGACGACCATGCCAAGAGCATTCGAATTCGTTTCCAACACAGGCGTGCTGCTTCCAGTAACCTCGACAACATCCGAAACCTGTCCGACTGCGAGAACCACGGAAACCGAGGTAATATGCGATGCCTCAACGACTACGTTGCGCACCAACTTTGTCTCATAACCCTGTTTGGAGACCTTCAGACTATAAGTGCCAATTGGCAGGGCTGCGAATGAATAAGTTCCCGTGCGTTCAGATTCGGCCCTGCGAATGTTATTCGTACTTGGATCCACTAGTTCCAGGGTCGCTCCGGGAACCACAGCGCCTGTTGAATCGGCTGCGGTCAGCACGATGCTTCCCTGTGATCCTGACTGTGAAAACGCTGGAACTGCGGAGAGGCCAATCGTAATAGCACCCAGCAACGCGGCACGGAGCACATTCTTATAACGTTTTGACAACATACATGACCTCCAAGCAAAGATTGAGATTGGGGAAAACGTTTTCTTCACTGCTTTGTTTCACGGGGTACATTGTCTCGGATCAACCCAGCAGTTGAGTGTGCTTGCGAGTGGCGCATGTCAAAAAACGCACTTCCGTACACACTAAATATTTACAAATTTGTACACATTTTTGAATTTAATGTCAATCTAAAGTTGTAGATTTCAAGGTGTGTCCTTTTTCTGCACAAAACGGGATGCATTAATCTAGTCTAAAAAGTCAGAAAGAGAAGGATTCCGAGGAGGTACAAAATGCCCTCCCAACCTATACGGTTACGTCTTTTCGCCGTCTTTGCAGTCTTCCTCGCGCAAAACGCGCTGGCGCAGGCACCCGTTGGCAAAGCATCGGCGCCTGCCGGCACTTCGGTCCAGCAGGCCATCCAGCTTGTCACAGAGGGCCGGTGCCAACAGGCTCTACCCGTGCTCAAAAAAGCCTACTCCCATGTCGTAGGAAAGGACCCTCGATACCACGCCGCTATGGCAACCGTGCGGTGTGCTATGGACTTGCAGGACGACCAAACCGCGGCGGATGCTCTTCTGCTCCTCAAACGCGAGTTCCCCGACGATCCAGAAGTGCTCTACATCACCACGCACTATTTCTCGGAGATGGGTATGCGTGCTGCACAGGAGTTGACCACCAAAGCTCCATCTTCCATCCAGGCGCGCAGACTTCAGGCAGAAGATCTCGAATCTCAGGGCAAAAACGAAGAGGCCGCTGCCATCTACAGCAAAATTCTTGAAGAAAGTCCTAAAACCCAAGGCATTCATTACCGGCTGGGGCAGCTCTTTCTGGCGGAAGCGGGTAGCAACGGCCCCACGGACCGAGCCAAGCTCGAGTTTCAGAGAGAGCTCGAGGTAGATCCTCACGATGCCGCATGCGAGTTCATCCTTGGCGAGCTTGCAAGGCGGACCGCCCAATGGGATGAGGCAATCACGCACTTCACTAAGGCATCTGCCCTCGACGTAGGCTTTGCCGAGGCCTATCTCGCGCTAGGTATGACCTTGAACGCTACCGGAAAGTTCCAGGAAGCCGTCAAGCCGCTCGAAAACTATGTCGTCATGCAGCCCGGCGATCCAGCCGGTCACTATCAACTAGCGATGTCCTACGCTCGAACTGGGAACAAGGCAGGCTCTACGCAGCAACTAGCACTCCAGGCCAAAGCAGCAAACGGTCCCAAAGCGGCAACGGACACCACGGAAGGCCATGCCGTCGTCCACTAACTCTGATTCATTCTCGCGAAGAAAGTTCCTCAGTGCATTGGGGGCCGCAACGTTCGGCAATTCATGGAAACCAAGCCTGGCGCACTCACTGATCTCAGCCGTGCCTCCGACTCCCCAACCTGCGTTTGAAGAAGTCTCGAGCATTACGAGCAAAATTAATTGGTCCCACGTTGCCGGACTCTCGAGTCAGATGTACATTCCAGAAACCGTGGGCGCCGGTTGTGCCTTTGTGGACTACGACAACGATGGTTGGATGGATATCTACCTCGTGAACAGCGGCCCCTGCGACTTTTTCAAACCTTCCACTCCTCTACGAAACGCTCTCTATCACAACAATCGCGATGGCACTTTCACCGATGTCACTGAGAAAGCCGGCTTGCTCGGCAATGCTTACGGAATGGGTGTCGCAGTTGGTGACTACGACGGTGACGGCTTTCCGGATCTGTACCTGACGCAATATCCCAACAGCATCCTCTATCACAATAACGGCAACGGCACCTTCACCGACGTAACAGCGAAGGCGGGTGTCGCCGCCCCGGGCTGGGGCACAAGCGCCGTCTGGTTCGACTACGATAACGACGGACGCCTCGACCTCTTCGTATGCCGCTTCGCTGACTTCGACAAGTCAAAGCACGTTGACTGCGGCGAAAAGGAAAACGGAACACACTTCTACTGCAAGCCCAACGTATACAAACCCATGCCATCGCGCCTTTTTCACAACAATGGCGATGGCACCTTTACCGATGTGAGTGAACAGGCGGGGATAGCACACTCGTTGGGAAAAGCGTGGGGAGTCGTAGCTGCCGACACCAATAACGATGGCTGGCTCGATCTCTTCGTCGGAAGTGATACTGCGCCAAACTCTCTGTTCGTAAATCACAAGGGAAAATTCGAGGACATCGGCGCTCTTGCGGGTGTGGCTTACAGCGCTTTCGGCGTAGCCCGCTCCGGGATGGGTGTCGATGCGGCCGACTATGATCAGGACGGCTGGCTCGATCTCTTCGTAGCCAATGTCGATCACGAATCGTACTCGCTCTACCACAACAACAAGGACGAGACCTTCGACGACGTATCTATCGGATCAGGTATCGGCTCCGTTACAACCCTCATGAGCGGATGGGGCCTAAAGTTCTTCGACTACAACAACGACGGAAACATAGACCTGTTCATCGCGAATGGTCACCCCGACACGACTATCGACAAGCGCATACCGAGTGTCCATTACTTTGAGCCGATGCTTCTCTTCGAGAACAATGGCTCATCATGGAAGAACGTCAGCGCTCAATTAGGCATATCAAGGAGCATAGCTGGCCGTGGTCTTGCACTTGGCGACTTCGACAACGACGGCGCGGTCGATGTTCTCGTCGCAGTCAACGACGGCCCCCCAATCCTTCTTCGCAACATCTCATGCAAGCACAGCCACTGGCTGGGCATCCGGCTCATCGGACGCAAGGCGAACATTGATGCCGTCGGCGCAAAGATCGTCTATCAGGCCGGGAACCTTAGACGTCAGATCACAAAAGTCGGCGGCGGAAGTTATCTGTCGTCGCACGATCCCCGCCTCGTGCTGGGACTCGCCCAGGAAACCAAGTTGGACTGGATTGAGGTCCACTGGCCCCAACCGAGCGGCAAGATCGAGCGCTTCACCTCCTTGCCCGTCGACCGCTACATCACCATCATTGAAGGCCAGGGCACTTGGAAGTAGATTCACCCCTCGAATTGATCGCCTGTGACGTGAGTGCCCCCGAGCCTAAGGTCCGAAGACAAGCATGAATAAACAGCTTCCTTGATCCTCTGCGTTCTGGACGGCTATCTGTGATGTCAGTTGCGTACCAGGGTAACGCCGCCGGTCGACCAGCCTGCCCTAGATGCTGATGTTGTCGGCTACGGACGATCCCTGTCACTTCTGAACCTAGATTCGGCGCAACAGAAATACGGCGCCTGCGCCGACGATAATCCGCAAAACGGATGCGATGATCATCAACTGGCACGGAGTTAACAATATTCCCATGCCAGCCATGCTTCCCTGCTGGCGACCTATGCCGCCAAGTTTTTCCGGATACTTGACTTTCGAATTCCGAACTTCATGTTTTTTTGCCTTACTTGGCCGCGCTAGAAACAGGAGGATCGAGGCGCCACATATTGGACATCCCCTCGTTCGTGAAATTCACGGTTACCGTTTCGTCGACATTCGGGCCTAAAAGATGCATCGACGCCGAGTATGAACCGCTCTCCAACTCCAATTGTGGATTGCACCATTCCGAATAGGAGAGACTGGCATCGTTTAGACCATAACCGCTCGGCGAATAATAAAACTTGAAGGCGATTTCGAGATACTCTCGCGCTCCGACTCCGATGTTTTTGTGCTTCGGATAACGAATGAGATCCTTACCATCTTCAACATATCTTTCCGGCCACCATCCGTCCGCAACGAATAATTCCTTGCCCTCTTTGCTGAAAGTAACTTGGGCGGTTACGTTTTCGGCGATCGCTCCGAAGCCGCCTGGAGGAGGCACATTCTCGATGCGCAACCGCAATCCTACGGAATCTCCGGATTCGCTATGAGCTCCAACCTGACCGGAGTTATGCATTACCCCAAAACGTATGATGTCATTATCCCCATCGACCAACTTTAGAGCCGGCCGCGGCTTTTCTTCGGCTTTGAGTCGTTGTTTATGTTCATCGTAGGCGTACAACCACGCAGCGATGACGGAGGTATATGCAAAACCTAAAACCGATGGCCTCGGCGCGTCATGACCCTTGGCCGCGTACCAGATGGCAATCAGCGCCGAGAATGCACCGCTAGCAACTGACAACGTTTGATATATGGCGACAACGGAGAACCCTAAGAATCGTTTTTCATTGAGTTTCGGCATCTTTCGCTGTACCTCCACACGAATTGCCAATCTATGTGATCGCCTCGTGGTGGTCTAGTCTAACGATTTTTGAAGAATCCTGTCGTTGGATTTGGATTAGATTCCGCCCAGCTTCCGCTTTGCTGAACCGCGACGGGCCGAGCACGTACTGGTCGAATTGCGCGAACATATCGTAGTCAATACGACGCGAGCCGTGCCTATCTACTCGGGCGCTCCGCCCGTTTCTCCGAATTCAAGATCAATCTTGAAAATGAACTTCAGACAACACGACTGGTGTGCGATGTCATCGGTCGAACTTATGAGGATCCCAATTGCACCTTCGACGCGTACCCAGGCGCTCCCCTTCAGTCATTCCGAGATCCAAACGCCGAAGATCCAATATCTCGACCAAACTCGCGGGAAAGCTTTTGCGCTTAGTCTCAGGCGGCAAAAAGACCGTTGTAACTAATCCTAAGACGCTAACAACGGGAGGCTGCACCCTCTTCGGCCAGTAACCCGCGCCAGTGCACAAAGAACGGAAAAATAAAGACGCCGATCTTCCGAATCGCCGCGCCGCTATCCCATGGCCGGTTGTTCTCACTCGAGGCCTTGGCGAGAAGATCCGGAGTATTGTTACATTCCCCACATCAGCACCAACCTCAAATGATTCCATCTCGTCAGAGGGGAATGCGCGAAGCAAGTCGAATCAGCTTTTACGAAGTGAACCGATTAGCGACGACAAGCAATAAAACCGTAATAGTTTGCCGTGAAATGATAGTAAGTAAGCTTTCCCATAGAGGGAATGCCGATCCGTCGCCCCCAGGAATAAACCTCGAGCTTCACGCTCGTTTCCTCATCGGGAAACCCATGGGGAACCGTCGCCCTAATCTCCATAGGCTTCGTCATGGCCACCCAATGATCCGGCGTAGTCGAGACATTGTTCATCGTCGATGGACTGAGCATATCGGAGTTTATGAACAACGTAACGTGATAACCCTTCTTAAAAAAAGAGTTCGCCCGGAAGGCACTGCCCAAATCCTTCGCGATGAGCAAGTTGGTTTCGTCAACGACATCGGTATAACCGCCGGCCTTAAACCATTTCACTTTGTCTGCCGGCATCGTAATGGCTCTAGCATCTTGATCCTCAGCAGCATAATCAAAGTACCAATTGGTAGTATCACGAACGCTAGCCAGAATTACCCAATCCGATGCGTCGATCACGCCCGATGGGATTTTAGCCAATGCATGCGACCTCAAGCTGTCGCTGGATTTAATCGTGAACGTCCCTATCGTCGCCGTCCCCTTCTCGTACAGATCGATCACAGCCTGGGCATACTCTTTGGGTCTATCTTCCGCTATATCTCGAATAAAATCTGCGGGACCGCAAAGGCTGGTGTTTTCCTGATTGATCTTATCCGGGTCCTTAATACGAGCCCTTAGTCCCGCTATCAGAGCCGTACGATTGATATGGGGCCATACCGAAATGTTCTTCACCACGGCAGAGCTTCGCGCCGTCTCAACGTAAGTGGCGCCCTTCTTCTCAAACTTATCCACTAATGCCAGCGCATCATCTTGATCCGACATTTCCGCTTCTCCCTCTAGGCGACAGCATCAAATTCGCAAACCAAACTACGCGGATCTCACTTGACAATTAATGCTCCCACACCTTCTCGCGCCGCCGATGCGCCTTTATCCAGTTCATCGCATCCCGTTCTGCCCGCTGAACCTGCGCCGCGCTCATATGTTTCGAAATCTGCGCCAAGACGTCGTGAACATGCCTGTCAGACTCCGGAGCCGATAGACGAAACCACATATAACCCTGAATCATGTCTTTCGACACGCCGCGCCCATTCACATAGAGCGAACCCAGCGAATACTGCGCGTCGTGAAAATCTTGCTCCGCCGCGCGGCGAAACCACTCCGCAGCCTCTTTCTCATCGCGGCGCACCTCCCGGCCTTCCAGAGTGTAGTTGGCCAATTGGAATTGGGCGCCGGCATTCCCCTTTTCCGCACTACGTCGGAACCATACAGCCGCTTGAGCGTAGTCTTGCGTTACGCAATGCCCGGCGGCGTAGAGATCTCCCAATTTCTTCTGTGCTTCAGCCGCACCGCCGTCTGCCTGGCGTCGTAATTCATCCAAATGAAGCTCAGCGCAATTGCTGCCTTGGCCGTCCGCCGCCTTCCCGGCAACACCGAAAAGCAACGCAATTAAGATTGCGCTGGTAAATCTGCGAACATGCCAAACATGCTGCATTGGATTGTCCCTGTCTAACTTTAGACCTGTCCAAAGCTATTAAGCATTGAAAATGCCCCAAAACGAATTCGGCCGCGGAAGTAAATGCTGGCGCGGACCATCTGCGCCCTGTATCCGCTTAAACTAGGCAGACACCTATTAGGATCATCGTCCCCGTCACCCGGGGACCTTCGAACCTCGATCACGGGATTTAGTGAATCGTGGGTGCAATTCGTTTCACCAAGTTTTATGTTTCTTCACCGTCGAAGTGTCCGCTGGCCGTTGCAATCGCCTGCGTGTGCGCGAGACAGAGTCTGGCAGGTATTATGGGACGACTGCAGCGAAAGCTATAGCGGGTGCTCGACTAGAAGAGGTGGTACGGGCTTGCAACCGCACTCTACCGAAGCTGGGCCATTGCCTGCAGCGGTACCAGCGTCTATGCACCGCGGGTTTGGTGGGCAGTGAGGGACTCGAACCCCCGACATCCTGCTTGTAAGGCAGGCGCTCTAACCAACTGAGCTAACCGCCCGTTCGGTTTCCGGAAACAGACTTAGTGTATGTGACTGGTGCCGTGGATGCAATGTCTCCGAAGCGATATCGCAGGCTTGTGGCTCTACCTCGAGTGGAGTAGGATAAAAATATTGAATACCCCCCAGGGGTATCAGCATCTGATCTGAACGAGAGGGACGATGCAGACGTTAAGGTTGTCGATTGAAGGAATGCATTGTGAAGGGTGTGTCCGCAGGGTTACGGCTGCTCTTCAAAGCGTAAAGGGCGTGGATGTAGGTTTTGTTCAGGTTGGCTCGGCGGAGCTGACCTTCGACCTTGATCGAACGAACCTCGGAGAGATCGAGACTGCTGTTAACCGCGCCGGTTTTTCTGCACGAGTACAGGAGCTGTGACGGAGCCAGTGGACGACTCTATAAAACTTACACAAAGGATCACCAACGACTGGCTCGACGCGGCTAAACGGGTCACGATCCCTGTCGCAGGAATGACCTGCGCTGCCTGTCAGTCTTTTATTCAGAAGACGCTTGAAGCGCAGCCGGGAGTGAAGGACGCGAGCGTAAATCTGATGTTGAATAGCGCGAGTGTTTCGTTTGATCCGGCGCTGACATCGACGACGTTGCTAGTGGATGCGATTCGAAGCACTGGTTATGGAGCTGAGATTCCCATAGCGAATCAGTCGATCATTGAAGAGCAGGAAAAGGATAATGCCGAACGGTTGGGGGAGTATCAACAGCTTCGCCTAAAGGCCGGCGTGAGCCTGTTTGCAGGCCTTGCGGCGATGTTGCTCTCGATGCCTTTGATGAGCAGTGAGAGTGCGGGTGGGATGGAGCATGTGCAGGATCCCCTGATGAGTTGGAATCTTCGGATAATTGACCCTGCGCTGCGCAAAGTGCTGCCGTGGATGTATCGACTGAATGACGACGTTGTCCGATGGAGCCTGTTTGTGTCGACAGCAATCATTCTTTGCTGGGCTGGACGACGTTTTTACGTGAAGGCATGGTCGGCTTTGCTGCATAAGACGACAGATATGAACACGCTTGTGGCGCTTGGAACCGGCGCGGCTTTTCTCTACTCTGCCGCGTGCACAATTTCTCCTGGCTTTTTTATCGCGCACCATGTGGCCCCCGACGTTTATTTTGAGGCTGCTATTTTGATTGTTGGACTCGTCTTGACAGGCAATGCGCTTGAGAGCAGAGCGAAAGGACAGACCGTGAATGCTCTGCGGCACCTTGTGCAACTGCAGCCAAAGACAGCGAAGATATTGCGTGATGGCATCGAACTCGAACTGGCTGTCGAATCCATTCAGGAAAGCGATATCGTTTTGGTGCGTCCGGGCGAACGTATCCCAACTGACGGGAAAGTGATTTCGGGTAGGAGCAGCGTGGATGAATCGATGTTGACCGGCGAGTCGCTGCCCGTTGAGAAAACGGTACGGGATCAATTGATTGGGGGAACCGTCAACCAGCGTGGAGCTCTTGAGTATCGCGCGACGAGCGTTGGAGCAGGTAGCACGTTGGCGCAGATTGTCCGCCTTTTGCGTGATGCACAGGGCTCTCGCGCTCCAATTCAACGAATCGCAGACCGTGTCAGTGCGGTCTTTGTTCCTACGGTGTTGGGTATTGCAATTGTGACCTTTTCTGCGTGGAGAATATTTGCTTCGAGTTCAGGCGTGATACAGGCTTTCTCTGCGGCGGTGACGGTATTAGTGATTGCCTGTCCGTGCGCGATGGGACTGGCAGTGCCCACGGCCTTGATGGTTGCGACGGGACGGGGCGCGGCGCTTGGGATTCTGATCAAGAGCGGCGAAGCGTTGCAGCGGCTGGAAAAGATCGACACGATTGCCCTCGACAAGACAGGAACAATTACTTCGGGCAGGCCAGGCGTCACAGACGTCATCGTCAATTTGTACGAGGGCGACAAGGGTCGGGACCTGCGTGACGCGGAGGATAATCTTCTCCGCATAGCCGCCGCGCTCGAACGTTCGAGCGAACATCCTCTGGCTGAGGCAGTGGTTCTGTGCGCGCAAGAGCGTGCTATTGAAGTTCCATACACACATGAATTTGAGTCTCTCACGGGTCTTGGTGTTACCGGTGTTGTGGAAGGCAAGAGGGCGCTCATCGGCAGTCGCGCCCTGATGAAAAACCACGACGTTGTGACGGCATCTCTGCAGAAGGAGGAGATGCGTCTTGCCGAAGACGCGAAGACGACATTCTGGATCGCAGTCGACGGGAAATTGGCCGGCATTATTGCCGTTGCCGACACTCTGAAATCTACATCAATTGAGGGAATTCGCCGAATGCACGCTAAGGGACTGCGGGTCGTTATGCTGACAGGCGATGACGAGCGCACTGCTCTTGCGGTCGCTCGCGAGGCCAGTGTGGATGAAGTGATTGCCGGAGTATTGCCCGCGGCAAAGGTCGAAGCGATCCGGCGGCTACAGTCGGAGCATCGAGCGGTTGCAATGGTTGGGGATGGAATTAATGATGCTCCTGCTCTGGCGCAGGCCAATGTGGGGCTCACAATGGCTAGCGGATCCGACATTGCGCTGGAGGCAGGCGATGTGACTTTAATGCGAAGCGATTTACGAAGCGTAGTTGCTGCCATTGAGCTGTCGCGTAAGACGATGCGAGTGATGCGACAGAACCTGTTCTGGGCATTTATGTATAACGTGATCGGCATCCCGCTCGCTGCTGGTGCTTTGTATCCAGTCTTCGGGTTGCTGCTGAGTCCAGTGATCGCCAGCGCGGCGATGGCGTTGAGTTCTGTGAGTGTCGTTACGAATAGTTTGCGATTGCGACGATTGAAGATTGCCTGAGGGAGTTGGATGGCAAAGAGAAAAAATATTTCGAAGGGTATTGCTACAGAGAAATCAAGCTCTGCCCTCGATGGCGACATGCCCGAGCGCAAAGCAAGGGGGGTCGATCCTGTAATCAAGACTTCGAATCTGCGCCGATTGCGTCGCATTGAAGGACAGGTTCGAGGACTGCAACGCATGGTGGAAGAGGATCGGTACTGCGCAGATATTCTGATGCAGGTGACCTCGACGCAAGAGGCGCTTCGATCTGTGGCGCGGGAGTTGATGCGCAATCACCTTGCTCATTGCGCAACGACTGCGATTCGTACCGGATCGAACGAGGAACGGGACGCCATGTACGAAGAATTGCTGGAGATGATCTACAAGAACGCTCGATAGTGTCAGAAGGGGTGAACATTTGGTCTAAATTCTGATAGACTTGGTTGTGTCGTTGCGCTGTGGACCGTGAGTTCCGGCTTTGCGCCAAAATATCCAGAGTTTAGGCGTAAAAAAACGAGAAATTTTATTCTGGGGACGTAGCTCAGTTGGTTAGAGCGCTGCCCTGTCACGGCAGAGGTCGCGGGTTCGAGCCCCGTCGTCCCCGCCATAAACCCAATATAATCAAGGGTTTTGGCAAGTGACATTTGCTTTACGTCATCCCGAGGGATGATTCGGGATGAGTCTTCATCCCTTGTTCTACACCTCCCATCAATAAGTTGACGTGCATCAGACTCGCGTTTCGCTTTTCTGCTGATACAGCCCGCGTGTAAACATCCAGGGTGATGCGAGAGTTAGCGTGCCTGAGAAGCTCTCGCGCGATTTTTACGTCGACGCCTAAGCTCCTGAGATTCGTCGCTAACGAATGGCGGAAGGAGTGCCATCCGATCACTTTGCCCGTGACGCCCGCTATCTTGAGTGCCGGTCGAATGATCTTTTTGAGCACCATATCCGGCATGAGTGGTTGGGTACCATTTAGTCTCTCCGAGGGAAAGAGAAAGTCAGTGTCCCCCGAATACAGCGACATTTTCCGCCACCGCAACAGCACCTCGTGAACGCTGGTGTGAAGAGGCACCGGTTTGCCGCTCGCTTCTGTTTTGACTTCCCCAAATCTGCCCCTGACGCAGGATCGCGTTACCTTGACCTCCATCGAAAGGAAGCACACGTCGCTGTATGGCAATTATCTTAACGTTACTATGTGGTAGTTATGGTCTACACGCGCAGTGTGGACAGGTAGGCCAGGTTATCATGCCGTGCATCGGATCCACTGGTTGTTCATTGCAGAGCAAACTAGTTAGCGCCGTTAGGGCGGGGAACAATCAGGTAACTAGTGATTACACAATTGCCATGTGCTCAAACGGTTGCTACGTGGGTTACCAGGGCGCCTCGGGAGCCTGCCTTTCAGCTAGCTTGGAGAGTCCGGAAATATTGAACGAACTAAACAGGGTATCGAAGCAAGCCAAAGTTCTCGTAGCTTCCTGTAATGGTGGGTTAGTTCTGTACCGACCAGGCGAGCCTCACTCGTTTAAGGTCGCAATGCCTATTAAGTTCGAAATGCCTCTTGAGTTGAACCTTCCTCGCCTTGAAGACAAACATCACGGGGAGTAAGGCAACATGAACAGGCTCTGGATCCTATCCCTAAATATGCTGGCATGCACGGCAGCATTCTCTCAAACCGATGGTGGCGGACCTGTGTCGCCGCCATCGATTCCAATAAGCCAGTTGGCATTCGACCCTCCTCAGCGAACCTCCCTCGGTGCGATGGGAACTGCAATGTCGGCCAACTACACCTGTGCTGAAGACGGAACGACATTTCTTCAGATCGCAGGTTCTCCACGAAAGATGGACTTCGTCCTTCACTCTCTCCAGGGTACAACCGGGGATACCCACTTCGATGTTCCCCATATACCTGGTTATGGCCCAATTCCAGACTGGACCTGGAACTTTTTCGTCAACGACCAGCAGGTTGCAATGTTGGTGAATGCACCAATCGAGCAGAACCAGTTTGAAAAGCAGGAAGCACGTCCGACCTGGGTCTGGCTTGCACTTCTTTATGACCGCAAAGGCACATTTGAACGCGCCGTACCTATCCCCCAAGAGCTCGACCCGAAGTCAGTGGGTATTTACGGGTCAGGGAATCTCCTGGTGATTGCGGCAAACAAGATCACCAAGGCGGCGGAGTTGTTCGTGCTTTCCCCCAAGGGAGATGTCATCAACCACTTTCTACTCTTCGACGAGGACTACAACACAAACAAGATTGCAAAGAAACAACAGCCACTCGCGGAGATGACCCCGGATGGAGCGCTCACCTTCATGCAGTTAGTCGCAAACGGATCGAATCTGCTCCTGGTTCCTCAGGACACCGGCGCTCCAATCTCCGAGGTCAATGAGCGTGGAATCGTTCGTACCGTTCAACTGAAGCTGCCCAAGGGTACTGCAATTGCCTCATTCCTCTCCCATAATGAATCTCTATGGAAGATACGCACTTTCGTCGACGAGAAGGTCACTACGGACAGCAAAACCGGTCAAACCTCTGGAGACCTGGACACTGGTCCGGTGCTGGAGTTCAATTCATTCGACGGAAGTCTTCTTCGCCGCTTTGAGGAGCCTGCAAAGCTTAACGCCCGTCTCACCTGCGAACATAACGGA
>Ga0206968_10103_pt1 | contig 24660 bp, 15 predicted proteins | sample Alteio_BWOrgHeat_22_FD_153254 | JGI IMG/M metagenome (GOLD analysis project Ga0206968, IMG submission 153254) | Enriched cells from forest soil in Barre Woods Harvard Forest LTER site, Petersham, Massachusetts, United States -... | ecosystem: Environmental > Terrestrial > Soil > Temperate forest >... | reverse complement strand
TAATCATAATCCATTGAAAAATCAGACTTCAGACGATAGCTCGCAAGCTGCCAAGGCTCTTGCTTTCAAAACACTGCACGAAAGATCTGGTGTGTTTGTGATGCCCAATCCATGGGATTCTGGTTCTGCTAAGTTGCTTGAGCATATTGGTTTCGAAGCATTGGCGACCACTAGTGCAGGTTTGGCCTTCTCACTGGGGAAACCCGACGGAGCAGGCGCTGTAACTCGTGAAGAGACCTTGCAAAACATAAAAGACATTATTTCAGCAACAAGTTTGCCAGTGGCAGCCGATTTGGAAAATGGCTATGGCGATGATCCTGAAACCTGTGCGGAAACAATTATACTTGCTGCAAAGGCAGGACTAGTTGGTGGGTCGATAGAAGATGCCACAGGAAAACCCAACGACCCAATATACCCGTTTGATTTATCTTTAGCACGTGTGAAGGCTGCTGCAAAAGCAGCTCATAGTCTTTCATTTCCTTTTACGCTGACTGCCAGAGCCGAAAACCTGATCTATGGTCGCTACGATCTTACAGACACTATCAATCGCCTCGTTGCTTTCGCGGATGCGGGTGCTGATGTATTGTTTGCTCCCGGATTAAAAACGAGAAATGAAATTGAAACAGTAATCAGGGCTGTTTCACCAAAGCCGCTAAGTGTGCTTATGGGTTTTGTTAATTCAAGTTTTTCTGTGAAAGAACTTGCTGATCTGGGTGTGAAAAGGATAAGTCTCGGGTCGTCTCTGGCTCGTGCTGCCTATGGCGCCTTTCTTAGTGCATCTACGGAAGTATATGAGAAAGGGACTTTTACTTTTTCGGAAGGCGCAGTTCCTTACGATAAGATCAATAGTATGTTCATATGATATAGTATGTTCATATGATATAGTATGTTCATATGATATTAGTTATTCAGTGCATGAATTATTTCAGTAATTTTTAAAGCTCATTCGGTTCAAAGTTCTTGACTAAGTCGATTTTTTGATCTTATTCAAGTTCCTCCATCAGAAAGCCCTGTTTTGGTCTGAGGGCATTTTATTATTGTTTTCGAATTCCTAACTTGACATTTAACAATCTTAGAATCGCTAGAGTCTGATGATACTGCACACCTTATTTTTGTTGTCCTTAGGACGTAACTTTTATCGTTCGTGAAAAAGGGAAGATTCGTTTTCATAGTCTTATCGTTGCAGCTTTTTCAATTGTTGCCAACACGAGCGTTCGCACAGTTTACCAAGTTGCTTGACTTTGGAAGCACCGCCAATGGAGCCAACCCTTATAGCACGCCGATTTCCGATGGTACATTTCTCTATGGGATGACTTTGAACGGGGGCGTCAATGACCTTGGTACTATTTATAAGATTAAACCAGATGGTTCAAGCTTTACCAAATTAGTCGATTTCGACGGAACCAATGGAAGTAACCCTTACGGTTCACTTTTTTTTGACGGAACATTTCTATATGGAATGACAACTCACGGCGCTACAGATGATCACGGAGTCATTTTTAAATTAAAGCCGGACGGTACCGCCTACACAATACTTATGGATTTTGGAGGTACATCAAACGGTTTTTTTCCCAGCGGCTCTCTGATTTCAGATGGAACATACTTTTATGGAATGACTACGGGCGGAGGCACCAGCAACGTTGGAACAATCTTTAAAATACTAGGTGATGGAACAGGGTATACCAAGCTGTTTGAGTTTGATTATGCCAACAACGGTGGCTATCCATATGGCTCACTTTATTCTGATGGAACATTTCTGTACGGAATGACAACACTGGATGGATCTGGTAACTATGGTACAATTTTCAAAATTAAAACCGATGGTACAGGTTATGTCAAGCTTCTAAATTTTAATGGCGGAGCAACAGGAAGCGACCCCAAAGGCTCTCTAGTTTCAGACGGAACATTTCTATATGGAATGACCTACTATGGTGGTTCGAGCAATGACGGGGTCATCTTTAAAATCATGCCTGATGGAACTAGTTTTTCTAAAATAGTGGATTTCGATTACTCCGCGACTAAAGGGGCTTATCCTACGGGCTCTCTTATTTATGATGGTACATTTTTATATGGAATGACAACACAAAATGCCACTGGAAATGGAACCGTCTTTAAAGTAAAAACGGATGGAAGCACATTCACTAAACTGCTTGATCATGATGTCAATGTCAATGGCTCTGACCCCGAAGGCACTCTGTTTTATGATGGCACGTCCCTGTATGGTGTGAGATCAGGCCTTACTACTAGTTTTTCGGGTATCGGTTATTTGGGCACCATTTTTAAAATCAATACTGATGGTACAGGTTATACCAAGTTGCTCAACTACGTAGTTGATGGTAATAGCCCTTCCGGTTCGTTGGTTTCTGATGGTGCATTTGAATATGGTATGACCGCTGCAGGTGGTTTATATAATTATGGCACCATCTTTAAAGTAAAACCCGATGGAAGCGGCCTGATTAAACTGCTCGATTTTGACGGACCTACTGTGGGAAGCGGCCCATCGGGCTCACTTATTTACGACGGCACTTTTTTGTATGGAATGACGAATCAAGGAGGTGCAAATGACTATGGAGTAATTTTTAAAATCAAAACCGACGGGTCGAGTTACACAAAATTGCTCGATTTGGATTTAACCAATAGTGGCGCTTACCCCAAAGGCTCACTGTTTTCTGACGGGACATTTCTATATGGAATGACGGCCTATGGAGGTTCCGGTGGTAACGGAGTTATATTTAAAATAGGATTTAACGGATCAGGGTATTCCAAGCTTTTGGATTTTGATTACACTAACAACGGAGCATATCCGAACGGCTCACTTATTTCCGACGGAACATTTTTGTATGGAGCTACAACTCAGGGAGGCGTGAATAGTTACGGAATCCTATTCAAGATTAAACCAGACGGAAGTAGTTTTGCCGACATACTCGATTTTGATTCCAATACTAATGGAAACACCCCGAATGCTGATCTCTACTACGATGGTGCCTTTCTTTATGGGATGACCTCCGGTGGTGGCGTCAATGGTTATGGAACAGTTTTTAAAATCAAACCGGATGGAACCAGCTACTCCAATCTTTTAAATTTCGATTACGATAATAACGGAGCTTATCCATATGGGTCACTCTTCTCCGATGGTACCTTTCTTTATGGTATGACAGCAAGCGGTGGCGCTGATAATTCCGGGTCAATTTTTAAGATCAAGCCTGACGGAACAAACTATAACAAGCTCTTTGACTTCAATGATGGAAGTAACCCACAGGGTTCTCTTATTTCGGATGGAACTTTTCTTTATGGAATGACGCAAAGCGGTGGTGACTATGGACTAGGTACATTTTTTAAGTTGACCAAGACTCCATTTGTTACCATTGCTAATTTTACTCCAGATAATGGTGTTGTAGGAACTATAATAACAATCAACGGAACTGACTTTGATCCTGTCCCAGCCAATAACATTGTTAAATTCAATAACACGGCAGCAGTTATAAAATCAAGTACTTCAACGACCATGACAGTTGTGGTACCCGTAGGCGCAACCACCGGGCCTATTTCAATTACCACAAATACTACGGGCTTGAGCATAGCAGACTTTACGGTTACAACAAGCTCAGAAATGTTTGAAGGGAGTGTGCAGAGTTGTAACACACAGTTCAATGCACCAAATACTACCAATAATATTGCCGAGACATTTATCCCTCCAAATGCTACAGACAAAATTCGGGTTTCGTTCACTGCTTTTCATGTTCCCGATGATGTTTTGAATGTTTATGATGGCCCTGATACTACATCGCCCTTAATAATTTCATTGAATGGGACTAGCTTGCCGGCAGATATAGTTGCGACAGGAGCAGGAGGTGAGTTGACATTCGAATACATATGGGGGGATGGATCTGCCTCGACCTGGCAGGCCACAATTTCTTGTCAGTCGACGGCGCCAACAATTTCCATAGGTACACAGCCATCTGATTTTACTGCGTGTGTCGGGAGCGTAGCAACCTTTACAACCGCGGCCTCTGGCACAACAAACATCACCTATCAATGGCAATATTCTCCAGATGGAATTATAGCCTTTGCAGATATAACGAATGCCGGCGGTTATTCTAATGCGTCCACGGCAACCTTATCTGTTAATACGGCTGGAGATTTCGGTTCGGGTCGATATCGTTGTAAGATCAATGGCGACTTGGCTGCCACAGTTTTTACAAATGATCAGGGGCTCTTCGTTAATCCCGTGCCAGCAGCACCTGGTACTACAAATGTAAGTGCATGTGTAAACAGTTCATTTGTTTTAAATGCCTCTGGTGGAACAAACGGACAGTATGTTTGGTACACCGGTGCAACAGGGGGTGCGGCGATAACAGGAGAAACCAATAGCACCTATACAACTCCTTCGCTTGCCGTTACAACCACCTATTACGTTTCTATAAACAATGGTACTTGTGAAAGCGCACGAACTTCGGTAACTGCCACCATCGTCAATTGTACGCCAGTTATTACAGCAACTCCACTCATTACGCAAATTGACGGATTAATTATTTTAAACCTTGTTCCATTAATTACCACACATAACGATAGCCTAGACATTAGCTCCATTGTTGTTATAGCTCAACCTCAAAGCGGAGCAATTGCTTCAATTGCAAATGGAGTGCTTACGATCAAGTACAACGGAATTATTTTTTCTGGTACTGAGCAAGTCACTATTCGCGCTTGTGACACGGACGGGAATTGCGCTACACAAGTGTTTACCATTGAAGTGTTTGGAGATATAGTTATTTATAACGGAGTCTCACCGAATGGAAAGAACCCTGCTTTCATTATAGACCATATCAACGCATTACAGGATACTAAGGAGAACACTGTTTATATTTTTGATCGATGGGAAAATCAAGTCTGGCATGGAAACAATTATGATAACTCGTCGGTTGTATTCACCGGAGTGAGTGATAGTGGCAGCGACTTGCCTTCGGGAGTTTATTTCTACAAAATTAACTTTTCAAGCGGACGAAAAACGCAAACGGGATTCATTTCATTACGCAGACAATAAATGCCATGAAATATTCCCTTCTCACTTTTTTGGGTTGTACTCTTTCGGTCGTAGTGCATGCACAGCAAGATCCGTTGTACTCTCAATACTTTAACAACCCAATGCTGATCAACCCTGCCTTTGCGGGAAGCAACGAGAGACTTTATGCGGGTGTTGCCTATCGGTCGCAATGGGCTGGTATTGATGGCGGCCCGGTTACCTTCAACTTAAATAGTCATATAGCCTTGATGAACAATAAGGTCGGTGTAGGGATGTTGGCAGTTCAGGATCAACTGGGTGATATAAAAAATACACAGTACGGAGGCGTTTTTTCGTACCGCATTAAGTTGAGCAATTCTACGTTTTCATTCGGTATGCAAGCCGGGGTCACCCGATATGCCACAGATCCCAATGCGGTGAAAGTGATGAATAATCCAGATCCCGCGTTCTATCAGTTTACGGAAACGAAGTTCAATACCGGTGCAGGAGTACTTTTGCAAAACGAGAGGTACACGTTGAGTCTTTCAGTGCCTCGTATGTTGGCGAGCTCCGTAAGTCAAGGGGGGCAAAGCATACAGGTTTACAGTCAGAATTTCTATTTGTATGGATCGTACATTTTTTATGTGAGCGAGCGTATTCAGTTTAAGCCATCTACTTTGCTACGAGCCACTGCTGGTACACAAGTCTCTGCCGATGTCAACGCTAATTTTATTTTTAATAAGTTTTACACAGCGGGTGTCTTTACAAGAAAATTGAATACATACGGTTTGTTGTTACAAATGGTGATGACTAATTACAGGCTTGGTTATGTTTTTGAATTGCCCGGAAAAGGCTCAGCTTTGAATTATAATACACACGAAGTGAGCTTATCGCTATCGCTCGATGTTCTTAAATCACACAATCATTCGTCTACGGGCTTTTGAGTGTATGCACTTTGGAATTGTTGCTATAGGTTCGCGGGGAGATGTTCAGCCATACGTAGCGCTGGGATTGGGACTAAAAGGTCGTGGTCACAATGTTACCTTGCTAGCCTATGAAAATTTTAGAGATTTCATAGAGGGTTACGGTTTGGAGTTCCTTCCCTTATCAGGAAACATAGAGGAGTTGCTTCACACCAACGATGTAAAAAAGATGATCAGATCTGGCCGGTTCGTTGCTTTGGGGATTTATGCACATACGAGAGCAAAAGAAACTCAACAGCAGATAAATCAAGAATTGGTAGCCGGACTTGCGAACGCAGATGTTCTGGTGACAAGCCTTTTAGGCATTAGCTGGGTTTCATCTATTGCCGAAAAAACAAACAAGAAATGGGCTATCGTTCAAGTAGGGTTACCGATAACCCCAACCAAAGTATTTCCATGCTGTGGAATAGATCAATTCGATTTCCCTTTGTTTAATAGGTTTTCTTATTGGGTTTTTCATTATGGCTTCTGGAAGCTAAACAAGAAACTTGTAAATGATTTTCGCCTGACCTTGGGGCTGCCCACCCTCAAGGATTCAATTTTTAAGAAAATAGCAAACGATAAAATACCTAATCTGTATTGCTTTAGCTCCACATTACTTTCGTGGCCACATAATTGGGATGAGCATGTTAAGATTACCGGGTTTCTCTTCTTACCAAAAGAAAGCCGAGATCAAAATTCTGGTGATCAAATTCCAAAGGAGTTAACGGACTGGCTCGCGACAGGAGAAAGGCCTGTCTATATTGGCTTTGGAAGTATACCCGTGCCTGATCCCGAATTATTTGGCTCGGTCATAAAGCAGATGCTCACTCAGACCCAACATCGATTTATCTTTTGTCATGGATGGTCAAGATTAGCTGAATTGCCAGATCACCCCAATTTGTTTGTTGTTAAATCGATCAATCACGATTGGCTTTTTCCGAGGTGCAAGGCCGCAATCATTCATGGAGGCATAGGAACCTTAGCTGCATGTATGAAGGCCAGGCTTCCATTAATTATCCTTTCCATTCTTTATGATCAGCCCTTCCTTGGAAAAATCGTTTCGAAAAAGAAAATTGGAATTCACATCCCGTTTAAGAAATTAACTGCAGAGAAATTAATAATGGCTATTGAAACTTCTCAATCTTCTGAAATAAGAGCGAATACGATTGATGTTGGTAACGGAATCAATAATGAGAGCGGACTAGAAACTACGGTTGAGTTGCTTTGCAGTGTCCAATTTACATAGTGTCTTTACTTCATAAGATTATATACATTATCATCGGGCAGGAACTGGCATCACGGCCTGACTCAGAAATTCTTTTTCACCGACGGATTGTACTGCAAAAAAGAAGTTGTCTTTAGAGTAGGGGAGTTCTGCTTTCAAATCGGTAACGAATATTTTTTTCTCCCAGAAAGGTTGATAGGTCTCGCGAAGCAGAATATTATAACCTTTAGGCTTTGGCCCGGTCTTGGGCGCTTCCCAAGTGAGGTAAGTCATGTTGTCCAGGTTCACTTTCATCTTTACATTCTGAGGACTGTTGGGTGCTTTGGCCAATGATGCTAATGTCACAAGATTGAGTTTTGCTACGTTGGCAACATAAGAGTAGTCCACAAATTTGGGTAGGTCGCCATATTCCTTTCCATTCTCTGTTCTTAAAGTTTGATGTTGTTGATTGAAATTTTCGTTGTACTCTGTAAAACGCACGGCAGCGAAACCATTTTGCAGAAAGGGTGTATGATCTCCACCACGAAGAAACCGATCGGGCCGCATGTTCATTGTAACCGTAAATCCCTTTGTATAGGGTTCACCAACTTCCTTGACGTAGCGGACCAATTGCCTCGAGCGGCTATCGTTTTCTGATTTCAATGACTCTCTGATTTTTTTGTCGTCATCGCTTTCTGCTGCCGGTATCATCTCGCTAAAGATGCGTACCGTCTTGTCATTTTTATCACCTGTCTCACTTGCAATTGAATTGCCAACGATGTCATTGTTCAGCATAGCGATAAGATTCACCTTACTGGTTTTTAGCTTTTCGGCCATGTGCCTCGCGCCGAGCAGACCTTGTTCTTCTCCCTGCACTGCCATGAAGATGATAGTGCAAGGAAATTTATGCTTCGACATAATTCTTGCCAGCTCCAGTACAACAGCTACACCAGAGGCATCATCGTTAGCGCCTGGTGCTGTGATCACGCTGTCCATCACATCACTGGCTCGTGAGTCCAGATGTCCACTGATCAATAGTACGCGATCATCATCAGAATCGGTGCCTTTCAGGGTACCAAGCACATTCTTCATAGTCACTCGACGGGGTACGCGTGCATTGCGACCAGGCGTGATCTCGAAAGGATCAAGTTCTACGGTCATGTTCGCTCCCGATTGTTTTCGGAACTGCACAAATTTTGATGCAACCCAGCGCCTGGCAGCACCTATACCTTTAGTTGTACTGACGGTATCGCTAAGTGCATGCCGTGTGCCAAAGCTTACCATTTTTTGAATATGACTCTTTATACTGTCAGCCGAAATTTCTTTGACCATGGTTGCAAGCTCAGGATCGGTTGAAGGTGCTTTTAATCTGGTTTGTGCCGATGCAACGAATGGGCACATCAAGAAAGCGGTGACAAGCAATGTTAAACGCATAGCTGAGTTCATTTATCCGAGTAGGTTCATGAATTGAGATTTCAAAGTAGTAAAAAAATATATGCGGGCATTGTCCTTTTTTACTTGCGGTCTGCTTTCTTTTTGAGACCTCTTCTATGGTCGGCCACCAAAATTGATGACTATGCAAGAATGGTATGGAAATGATGAGTTATATTTAATAACCAAAAAATTATAAAGATGAAAAATATAATCTTCGGCAGGCACAATGAGGGTCGGTCTACGGTCCATCATTTCAATACGATTGGGCTCGTGATAGTTGCTATTGCCTTTTCACATTCGGCTGTTCTTGCACAGGAAAATGCAACGCCTAAATCAATCACAATACATCAGGAGATTGATTTCAAGGTGAGTCCTCAAAGACTATATGAAGCATTATTAGATTCAAAGCAGTTCAGTTCCTTCTCAGGAAGAGCCGCTGAAATTAGTCAATCTGTGGGAGGCCCCTTTTCATTGTTTGACAAGCACATTGTAGGTCAAAATGTTGAACTCGTGCCTAACCAAAGAATAGTTCAAGCCTGGCGAGTGGTGGATTGGCCTGCGGGCATTTATTCTATTGCTAGATTCGAATTTAAACCTCAAGGAGAAGGAACGAAATTGGTGTTTGATCACACTGCATTTCCTGAAGATTTGAAAGAACATCTTGCTGAAGGTTGGCAAACTAACTATTGGAATCTGTTGACGAAGTATTTTAAATAGGGCTTACTTCGCTATTACAACTTAATACAAGATTGCCGCGGCTTTGGCGTGATCTCGTTTAATACCGCCGGCTGTTAGCCAAACTTATTTTCCGTTCATAATATACCCCGGCGATATTTCAGATCTTAAGGATAACTTCATTTTATGATTTCGAACTACCTGAAAATAGCTTTGCGCACGATGTTGCACAACAAGGCATTTACCCTGATCAACATTCTTGGCCTTTCAGTTGGTGTTGCCTGCTGCCTGTTACTGGCACTGTTTACGCAGCACGAAATAAGTTATGATAAGCACCATGCCCGGCTGGATGACCTTTACCGAATTGTGACTCATTTGCGTACTGATGTTGGTTACGAAAAATTAAGCACTACCTCGCCGCCCATTGCTTATGCTTTGAAAACTGAAATACCTGAAGTGGAAAACTACGTGCGCGTCTACGATCCTCCTGGTGTTTCATTTAGTATTATCCGGCATGGAGAAGATATTTTCTATGAACCAAATGGTTTCGTTGTCGATTCCACATTATTTGACATGTTCTCTTATGAACTAAAGGAAGGCAATCCCAAAGAAGCATTAGTTCAGGCTAACTCTATCGTGCTGTCGGAGAACCTTGCCAAGAAACTTTTTGGTGACAGCCCGGCCCTTAATCAAACTATTTCTATGAGCCAGGGTGGTACAGTGCTATTGAATACTGCGACGGGGCAAATTCAGGAATATAAGGTAACAGGGGTTTTTCGTAAAAGGCACAATAGTCATATCAACGCGAATTTTTTTACTTCCGTGACAAGTGGTGGGTGGGGCGAGTATGTACGTACAGAAGGCGAGAAGCATTGGGCAGGTCACAATGCGATTCCGTCATATTTAAGACTAGTGCAAGGTCATAACAAAAGGGAAGTGGAGAAGAAAATGAATGACGTCTTGATGAAGCATGGAGCAGACGATCTTAAGGCGCTCGGTCTGCACAAGACACTTTCTCTTGAGCCCGTTAAAGATATATACCTCAAGTCCGATGTTGGTCAAAGTCCTCGACTCACCTATTTGTATGTGGTAGTCTCTATTGCAATATTCATTCTACTAATTGCCTGTGTCAATTTTATGAACTTATCAACTGCCAAGGCAATTAAACGTGCTACTGAGATTGGGATTCGTAAAACAATGGGCGCTAACCGCTCTTCGCTTATAGGCCAGATTTTAGGTGAGGCTATGGTAATTGTGATTTTCTCTATTGCGATTAGTATTCTGATAGCCTACTTGTTATCGCCCTATTTCAATATGGTGACCGGCAGGGACATTTCGCTGAACCAGGAAAACATTCCCTATTTCATAATTGCACTTATTGGTATAACGGTAGTTACCGGTTTGGTAGCGGGCAGTTATCCGGCGTTTTACTTATCATCGTATCAGCCTGCCGTTGTGCTTAAAGGCAAAATAAAAACAGGTAACTCTACTAAGGTTCGTCAGGCCCTGGTTGTATTTCAGTTTATCGTTGCTATTGTTTTAATGTGCGGTGTTTTTGTTATTTCTAACCAACTTAATTTTATCAGGCAGAAGAATTTAGGTTTTGATTACGAAACCAAGATTGTAGTTCCGCTTCGCACTTTCGAAGCACACAATCAATATGAGGTGCTGAAAAAAGAAATACGGAACAGCGGAAAAGTAAATGCTATTTCTGGAACGAGTTGTGTGCCGGGTTCTACTATCTGGAACGACCTTTTGCTTTTTCCTGATGGTGGCAACATGGAAACAAGTATAGCTATCGAACGCAACTTTGTAGACGCAGGCTATCTTGAAATGATGGGAATAAAATTAATCGCAGGTCGTGCGTTCACCGACAACCGTGAAATGGAAAAAAGGACAAAGTTTATCCTCAATCGAAAGACTGTTTCAAAATTAGGCTTTACTCCCGAAAGTATCCTGGGCCAGAAATTGCATATGGACAGGAATGGAAAAAGAGAAGACTATGATGTAATCGGGGTGATGGAGGATTTTCATCAGAACTCATTGCATGAAGAAATCAAGCCTACTTTGTTTGAGGTGGCGGAGGATCTCAACCGATACAATTATATAGTGGCTTCAATTTCTGCTGCGGATTTTGAACAATCTATCCGTTCAATTGAGAGCAGCTGGAAGAACCTGGTTACAGATTCGCCTTTTGAGTATTCTTTCCTCTCTCAAAATATCCAGAAACAATATAAAGAGGACGAGAAAATGGCAAAAGTGATAACGAGCTTCGGTTTGATAGCTATCGCCATTTGTTGCTTGGGCTTGTTTGGTCTTTCTTCGTACACAGCTGAGCGGCGGTTCAAAGAAATTGGCATACGAAAAGTAATGGGCGCAAGCGTGGGGCAGATAGTAACACTGATGTCTACCGAGTTTATGAAGTTAGTTACTCTGGCATTTATTGTTGCAACTCCGGTTGCCTGGATTGTTATGAACGAATGGCTTAGCACATACGCCTATCGTGTTTCTGTCAGTTGGGTTGTTTTTGTTCTTGCAGGGCTTATCGCCTTATCAATCGCTATGATTACAATTAGTTTTGAATCAATTCGAGCAGCAACCACTAACCCAGTAAAAAGCCTGAAGAACGAATGACTCTGTCATTTATAGACAAAGAAAATTCCTTCCCAGATTTTTAATTTTAGTATTTCCTTTTTCTATGATCGAAATGAATTCATAGACCGAAATAAGCAATCGAATATTCGTTCCAAACTAATCTATAGTTTTACAATTCATGCAAGTAAAAAATACAAGCCTCTTCCAACTCGCAGTTGTTGTCAGCGCACTAGGCTTTTTTGTTGATGTTTATGATCTTCTTTTGTTTGGAATAATTCGTAAACCAAGCCTATCTGATTTGGGGCTTTCGCCAAATGAAATAGTGACACAAGGCGAATTGATTATAAGTGTTCAGATGATTGGACTTTTAGTAGGCGGGATTATATGGGGAATTATCGGCGATAAAAAGGGAAGACTTAATGTACTCTTCGGATCTATATTAATTTATTCCATCGCCAACATTCTAAATGGCCTTGTGACAGATACAACACAATATATTGTATTGCGCTTTTTTGCCGGCGTTGGATTGGCAGGAGAGCTGGGAGCGGGGATAACATTGATCAGTGAATTGTTACCAAAAGAGAAACGTGGTGTTGCCGCAGCCATGATTGCCTCGTTTGGCATTCTTGGTGCGGTGACTGCTTTTTTCATGAAGGAAATTTTCTTTTGGCGAACCTGCTATTACATTGGCGGCGGGTTAGGTTTGATATTGTTGGCGCTTCGTGTGCGAGTTCATGAAAGTACGATGTATGCACTTCTTAAAACTCAAACCATAGAGCGAGGGAACTTTCTGATGTTCTTCACTAACAAAGATCGCTTTTACAGGTACCTGCGGTGTATCCTCATAGGCTTGCCTGCCTGGTATATAATAGGTGTGCTTGTCACATTTTCAGATCAGTTTGGTGTTGCTTTTGGCATTGATGGCATTGATCCTGGTCTTGCTATAATGTTTCTTTACCTCGCTATTGCTTTTGGCGATCTTTCTGTCGGGTTACTGAGCCAGAGACTGCAAAGCAGAAAGAAAGCGCTATTCATTTTTTACGCAATAACAATTCTGTTTTCCACGCTTTTCTTTTTACAACAGGGTGGGAGCCTGACTACTTTTTATTTTATATGTGCAGGCCTTGGCTACGGCACCGGTTTCACAGTGGTGTATATTACTATGAGTGCAGAACAATTTGGAACTAACCTTCGCGCCTCAGCTGCCATCAGCATACCCAACATGGTGAGGGGCGCATTACCACTGATTATTTTACTATTCAAATTCATGCGCATGTTTTTTAATAGTTATGTTACCGGAGGATGGGTAACGGGAGTCATCCTGATGACGATAGCAGTTATTGCTGCAGTGAACACCGAGGAAACGTTCGGAAAGGATTTAGACTTTATCGAAAAAGATTAAACTCTTAATGCTTTGTCTTACATAGTGTAATCTTTTTGACCTCATTGGTCGATTCACTCGATCATTTGCACAACGAGCCGATGATTCACATCTGGCTTCGATTTATTGTTTTTGATGCTATTTATTTCGGATACATTAAAAAATGTATGCAAGTAGTGTTATAACGTCTCGACCCTTTTTTTCGAACGTTTGTCGGTAATTCCTTATTTGAAACTAAGCCAACGCCGATTATTTCGTTCTATGAGTAACAGTTTTATGTGTTACTTATTTTCAAGAGATATGAAAACAAGAATTTTTTTAATGAGATGCATTATACTAAGTATAATCCTCACTTTGATTTTTATTCGGGTCACAAAGGCTCAATACAACACTTCAATTGGCATTCGTATTGGGGGAACCAGCGGTGTGACTGCGAAGTACTTTTATAAACCTTCCACAGCAGTTGAAGGAATCATTGGCACTTTCGGAGACGGGTTCAGCATCACTGGGTTGATGGAGAAATACTCGCCAGTGTATAACGCGAACGGGCTTTATGTTTATTACGGTGGCGGTGCGCACGTAGCCTTTTATAATGATAGAGACAACTACACAACACACTTTGGGCGCGAGGTCGATTATCACAAGAATAATGACGTTGGGTTTGGTATAAATGGTATTGTCGGCATTGAATACAGGTTGCCCGAAGGGATACCAATTGCCATAAGCCTCGACTTAAAACCTTTCATTGAAATTGGCTCGGGTGGCTATGTCGCCTTTGCCCCAGATCCTTCTATCGGAGTAAAATTTATTATCCATTAATAACCAGACCTATTTCTAAACCAAATTTTAAAAACTATGATACCAGAAAAAATTTTGTACACGGACGGACACGAGGTGACTGTTACGGAATCTGTTTTTAAAGTGAAGAAAACAATGTATAACCTGAAGGGCATAACAAAGCATGGCTTTCTAATTATTCAACCCCACCGACTTGTTCCGCTACTCTTGGCGCTTGGCGGTGTTGCAATGATTTCTACGGGAACTCTACATTTGGTGCCTGGGAACTTCGTACCTAATATTAAATTTCACGCGGTCGCATTTAGTGCAAATGCAATTGCTCTCGGACTAGGCGTTATGTTATTGATTGCCAGTTCAATTGTGCTAAGCCAGATGAAGGAGAAATATGCCATTCGGATAGCTACGGCTGAGGGAGAAAAAAATGTACTAGTCAGTAAAAGAAAAGAATACATTACTCAAATTATTGACGCATTGAATAAAGCCTTTCTCAACCTTGTTTCACCAAAGCAGGAGAAGGTGAAAGGAAGTCAGAAATAAATTAAACCTGTCCTGATCAAACCAGTCAAAGGATTATGAAGACGAGGACAGTAAACAGCTATAGTTTCTGGCATGAACATAGGGAAGCAATCATCGGGATGGTGATCGGATTATTGATCCTGGTTTTCTATTGATAGCGTTTTTCCTCATCTTTATCAAGTACACGGTTGCAGTAACCGTACAACACCAGCCCATTAATGATATTCGATCCTAACGATTTAATAGTAACTGCACCGGATAAAAATAGTATTGCTCTTAACCGGATAACTTTTGGAGCAACCCAAAATGAACAAATCCAGGTAAATAAAGATGGCTATTCGGCTTTTGTTGAGAACCAACTAAATCCGAAGATAGGCGATGATGAAAGAGTTGATCGAAAAATTGCATCAACTGCACTACATATCAAGTACGACTCAAAGGAAGATAGTTATCCGGCAGTGGATGAAGACAGGCTCCTCGGTGCCTGGAATTTTTCGATAGATAAACTGTGGCCGTTGAGAGACTACAAAATCCCCATGGCTGGCCAAGAACGCAATCGTCCGCTTGAGGAGGTAAGGGTTGTCTCCTGGATCAAGGCGGTGTATAGCAAATGGCAGCTTCAGGAGATTATGGTGGAGTTCTGGCATAATCATTTTAATGTAAACCCCGATAGTGACACAAAGATTGCCGTGTCATTTCCTGTCTACGACAGTGATGTGATTCGTAAAAATTGCTTCGGTAATTTCCGCCGGTTTCTCGAAGATGTAGCGAAGAGCACAGCCATGCAATATTACCTCGACAATGCTTCAAGCAAAGCGAGCCCTGCTAATGAAAATTATGCACGTGAACTTTTTGAACTGCATACGCTGGGCTCCGACAACTATTTAAACAGTTTGTACAACCGCTGGAGAGAAGTGCCTGGCGCAACATCTGGCAAGCCGATCGGCTATATTGATGAAGATGTTTACGAAGCCGCAAGAGCGTTTACCGGCTGGACAATTGCAGACGGAACGGGCACTGGCAAAGGTGAGAACCTGCCTAACACCGGCGCCTTTTATTATAATGACGGCTGGCACGATAACTATCAGAAGCGTGTGCTTGGTGTTGAATTTGATCCCAATCAGCCTCCGTTAGCCGATGGTAATAAAGTCCTCGACCTTGTTGCCTTCCATCCAGCTACCGCAAAGCACATTTGCCAGAAACTTTGCAAGCGATTGATAGCTGATGTCCCACCGCAAAATGTAGTTAATGGGGCAATCAATGTTTGGATTAAGTACAAGGATAATCCTCACCAGATTCGCGAAACACTGCGTTATATTCTTTCGACTAAAGAAATTTCGCAAGGCTGGGGGCAAAAAGTGAAAACACCTTTTGAATTGGTGACATCGATTCTCCGTGTTACTGAAGCAGACTTTACACCCAACTCATCGTTGACCGGTTCGATGAACCAGATGGGATATTTGCATTATCATTGGCCCACGCCAACTGGTCATCCGGATCGCTCGGATTACTGGCTTAGTTCCAACACGATGTTGTCGCGATGGAATATTGCATTTGGCCTATTGACTAACACTCAAAACAAACTCGCTTCTTACAATTTCAAAACACCTGAGGAACTTAAATCAGTTAAGGAAATTGTTGCTTATTGGACAGAGAAAATACTTCACCGAGAGAAGCCTAATGAATACATCGAGTCGCTGTGTAAGACTTTAATTAAGGCTAAAGATATAAATGCCTCAATTCCGATAGAAGACTGGCAAAAAAAATTGCCTGTGCTAATTGCAGTTTTAACGATGACTCCGGATTTCCAATTAAAATAAATCAAATGCGATGCAACGAAGAGAATTTTTAGTGGGTTGCTCAACGGCTATAGCGGCAATGGCCGGTAGTCGGATTACCGGATTTTCTTTTGCTCAGGATGGAAGTCAAAATAAGGATATTTTTATTTATGTATTTCTCAGAGGTGGATGTGATGGGCTAAACCTTGTCGGGCCAACTAACGACCGATTTTATATTGCAGAGCGTCCATTAGAATTACGAGTATCGGATTTCGGCGACAATGCCGGCTTGTCACTAAAGAATAGTCTTGACGGATTGGATTTCAGACTGCATCCGAAAGCACCAGAGCTAAAAGAACTTTATGACTCCAATACACTGGCTATTATTCACGGTGCAGGTTTGACCAATGGAACCCGAAGTCATTTTGATGCTCAGGATTTTATAGAGCGTGGGTCATTAAATAATAAAAATCTTTCTGAAGGTTGGTTCACCAGGTTTCTCAAGAGCTCGGCCCACACTTCAAACTCCTCGCGGTTTCAGTCAATGGCTATCAGTTCTGTTACTCCTTCTTCCTTTTTGGGAAGTAATGATACAGTTGCGCTAACAAGCATTGGAGACTACAAACTTAGGGGAGACGGACGATTGCCGGATTTACTGCGATCGTTTTATAAAGGCAATCAATTGATTGACGAAGTTGCTAACAACACATTAGATTCAATTCAGTATTTGGAAAAGAGATTAGCGACTAACCCAAGTGAGGTAGTTGATGCTGCTCATTTGAAAAATGCGGGCTATCCGGAGAATAACCCTTTCGGTCGGTCGCTTGCAAACCTTGCACAGGTAATAAAAATGGATATTGGATTACAGATTGCCACTGTCGATTACGGCGGTTGGGATACTCATGAGCATCAAACAAACGTTTTTAATAACCTGACCGAAGGCTTGTCTAAGTCACTCGGTGCATTCTACAATGATATAGCCAACTATCACAGCAATGTAACCATCCTGGTGATGAGTGAATTTGGCAGAAGACTGAAAGCAAATAAAAGTGGAGGCACAGACCACGGGCATGGAAATGTAATGCTCGCGCTGGGTGGAAATGTAAACGGTGGAAAGATGTATGGAAAATGGCCGGGATTGTCCAACGATCAATTGGATAACAATGTTGATCTGGCTGTGACTACAGATTACAGGACAGTGCTCAGTGAAATAGTGGTACGAAGACTCAGGAACCCAAAGCTTGGGTATATTTTTCCAAACTTGAAAGAGTATAAACCTCTGAATTTTTTACAGGGCGACGACTTACCCATTGATCTCGCCGCAAGGTAACTGAAGAGTTCCCGACGAGGCTTAATAAAAATAAGCGTACTGTACCAGCTTTTATTTTGAAGTTGAAATTCTTTGCTTGATGAAGTTAGTTGTTACAATCGTGGCAAATTCTTCATTTAAACTTGCCAGTGCTGTTTCGTGGATCAATTCAGCTGAATAATTTTGACCATCAATGCCTTTCTTGTTGAAGGTTGCAGTTGCATCAGAAACAAGGTAATTTTCATAACCAAGATTCCCAGCCATTCTTGTACTTGTCGAAATACAATGATCAGTTGTCAGACCAACAATCACTAGCTTCCTGATTTGTGCCTCGTCAAGACGCTCCTTTAAATCCGTACCAATGAACGCGCTGTTTACATTTTTTTTTATCACAGGCTCACCTGTAATTGGCATAACGGAAGCAATAAACTCATTCCCCGAATTCGTTTCATGAAGCGGGGAGGTCAGGGTGGTTGAGCAATGCTTGACATGATAAATCGGAAGTTTATTTTCTCTCCAGACTTTCAGTAGCTCACTCGCTTTAACTTCGGCATCCGGATTATTTCTTTGCCCTCCCCAGTATTCGATATTATCAAACCCTTTTTGAATGTCAATTAAGATTAACGCCGGCTTGTCAGATTTTGATAAACTCATTTGCTTAAGGTTTTTTTTATAAAAATAGAGCAAAGTTTTATCATCCTTGCAGCCGCCTTTAGTTTATATGCTTCTAACCCTGTGACCTGAATAGGTTTCGGCAGGCTTTTGGACACGCCTGGACGCAACTCGTGCCAGGCGACTAGAAAATTTGCTGACTTTACTTATTTCTTCAATGTTGCCAAGTGCATCTCTGCGAACCTTAACTAAATCTCCAACTCTGATTTTTTCGAACAGGGCTCTGTTGACTTTGATTTTGTTACTGTCTCCAGGCGCTAGAAATAGATAGCAAAATGCAATTGATGATTGCTTATTTATGACTTCAAATTTTCCTATCCAACTATAGCCTTTACTTCGCTTTGTAGACTCACGCCAATTACTCCAAATAAGAACACCCACTAAGGGAATAATTATATATAATGAGTATTCAATCAGCCTGATATAATAATTGAAGGATAAGGGAGCTGACCTTTGATGCTTGTACATAACCAAAGGCCCGATCAACACAGCACCAACGGTAATTGTCACAATATGCCACCAGTTTCTTTTAGAGAATATTGGGTTTATGATTGGTGGATAGCTGGTTTTATACTTCGTGTAAAACTCATGGTGTTTCATGTCAGGAGAATTAACTGATTTTAGGTTTTAGCCCTAAGGCAAATTATTTTTTGGAATTAAGAACAAAGCTGATTGTGAATGACTAGTTCCATCCACCGCCCAATGCCTGGTAGATATTAACCATGGCATTCATTTGTTGCTTCTTGGTTTCAATCAGCTCAAACTTAGATTCCAGTGCATCGCGTTGCGTCAACAACACTTCCATATAGTCAGCTCTGGCGAACCTGAAAAGTCGTGTTGAAATATCGATTGACTCAGTAAGGGTTTGTACTTGCTTTGATCTGAGTTCAAAACTCCTTTTCAGATTGTTTATGTTCGACAATTGATTAGAGACTTCAATGTAGGCTGTCAAAACGGTGCGTTCATAGTTGAAAGCTGCCTGAATCTGGCGAGCATTCGCATTATAATAAGCAGCCTTAATTGCATTTCTGTTGATCAGTGGGCCAAATAACCCCGCACCCAAATTGTACATCATCGATTCCGGCTTACTTACCAGGTAAGTAGGATTGAATGCTTCAAAACCTATTGCGCCGGTAATATTTAAAGTCGGATAGAAATTGGCCTTCGCTACCTTCACATCAAGTCTGGCTGCTTCCAGGTCAAGTTCGGCTTGTTTAATATCAGGCCTATTTTGCAAGAGCTGTGCTGGTATACCTCCGTGAATAGAGTCTGTCTTCAAATCAATGAACGTCCAAGAGTTTCTCAAGATCGGCCGGGGGAACCGTCCAACCAGAAAATTGATCCTGTTTTCTGTTTGTACAATACTTTGCTGAATATAAAAAATACGGCTTTGGTTTTTAAGTACTTCGGCTTCAAACCTGCGCACCGCCAACTCTGTGACTTTAGCCGCCGTCTTTTCAAGCCTTACTATTTCAAGTGCGTTTTTTTGAATGTCAATGTTCTGCTTTATTATGAACAGCTGATTATCTAATGCCATTAATTCATAATATGACATGGCTATTTCAGCAATAAGATGAGTAACCATGAAATTCTTACCAGCTGTGGTAGACAATAAACTGTACATGGCAGACTTCCTCGCGTTACGGAGCTTTTTCCAAATATCCACTTCCCAAGAGATGTTAGCAGCGAGCAGATAATCAGGCAGAACATCAGGAATTTGTTTTCCCGGCTCGATTTGGGTAGTAGCGTCAACAGCACCTTGTCGTGTGTACCGTCCTGATTTATCAAACCCTGCACCGCCACCTATGTTTGCAAAAGGCAGATATGCTCCCTTTCTGGCTTTTACTTCATTCCTCGCGATGTTAATATCTTGCAAAATGATATTCAACTCCTGATTGTTGCGAAGTGCCGTATCAATAAGCGCACTCAAATAAGGGTCTACAAAAAAGTCCTGCCACTTGATCTTAGCAGTATTGACTGTATCCTTGCCGCCTTTATAATTAACAGGAACATTCTTATTTTCATTTTTTAGAACAATAGTGGGCACAGTACAGGCCGAGTATAGTAGCGACAGCCCGATGATACCTATGTATTTAATTTTATTAATGCTCATTGTCGTCACTAGCTTTAGGTTGGGGAAAAGTGTCCATTTTATGAACGATGTCTTCTGTTAGAGAGTCCTTCTCTTCATCTCTGATAAGCTTACGGCCCTCGGCCATTTTGCCAAAGATGTAGTATAATCCCGGGACAATAATGACTCCGAAAACTGTTCCGAAAAGCATACCGCCAAGTGCTGAAGAACCAATAGTACGATTACCAATTGCACCCGCGCCATGGGCGATCACGAGTGGAATCAAGCCTGCGATAAACGCGAACGAGGTCATTAATATAGGACGGAAACGTACGCGCGCGCCTTCGATTGCTGCTTCGAGAACTGTTGCCCCCTGGTGTTGTTTTTGAACAGCAAACTCAACAATCAACACTGCATTCTTACCAAGCAACCCGACTAGCATTACCAGACCCACTTGTGCATAGATGTCGTTTGCGAGCCCCATGCCTTTGATCAACAGAAATGATCCGAACACTCCGGCAGGAAGAGAGAAAATAACTGCCAAAGGAATGATGAAGCTTTCATATTGCCCGGCGAGTACGAAATAAACAAACACCAATACAATAATGAAAATATAGACAGCTTCGTTTCCACGTCTGGTTTCATCGTACGAAAGCGCAGCCCAGTCTATATCAAATCCGTTGGGTAAATTCTTTGCAACTTCTTTCACCGCCTTGATGGCTTCACCACTACTGTAGCCTGTTGCTGGCCCGCCTCTTATCGCTGCCGTATTGTACATATTGTACCTATTAATTTCATTGGCTCCCTGCTTCTTTTTTATTTTCATAAAAGCCGAAAAAGGAACCATCTCACCACGATCGTTTTTTACCCACAAATTCAGTACATCAGTGGGGAGCTTTCTGTATTCAGGTGCGGCTTGCACGAACACTTTGAAAAAACGCTGGTACTTGATAAAACCAAGCTCGTAGGTGCTACCTACAAAAATGGATAGGGTGTTCATGGCATTACCAATGCTAACTCCTTTTTGCATTGCCAACTCATTATCAATCTCAATCTCATACTGCGGATAGTTCGCACTGAAAAAAGTGAATAGACCAGTGATCTCTTTCCGTTTTCTCATTTCATTCATGAATTCATTAGTGACCCTTTCAAGTTGCAGGTAGTCGCCGCTATTGGTTTTATCCAATAACTGTAGTGCAAAACCACCGGCAGCTCCAAATCCTGGCACCGCAGGAGGATCGAAAAATTCTATTGTTGCACCCGGAAGCTCCTTGGCCTTTTCCTCCAATTCAAGAATGATTTCGCTTACGGTGTGTTTACGTTCAGACCACGGTTTTAAGTTGATGAGGCAAGTTCCGGCATTTGACCCCCGTCCTTCAGTAAGCACTTCATAACCAGCTATTGATGAAACGGACTTTATACCATCTACTGTATTAATGATCTCTACCAATTTGTTAGACAGGTCATTTGTCCTTTCCAGAGTTGAGCCGGGGGGCGTTTGAATAATTGCATAAAGCATTCCCTGATCTTCACTTGGAATAAAACCCGAGGGCAGATTGTTGGCTATTCCGAATATGCCGAGCGCAAACACAACAAATAGACCTACCGTAACAAGCTTTCGTTTGGCGATCAATTGCAACAACCATACATACTTTCCTGTAAGTTTTTCAAAAAGATTGTTAAAACCACCTAAGAAACGATTAAGCCATGTTTTTTTTCTTGGTTTACCGTGCGTGTTCTTTAAAATCATTGCGCAAAGCACCGGGGTCACCGTAAGAGCCACAATACCTGAAAGAACTATGGATGATGCCATGGTAATAGAAAACTGTCTGTAGAATGTACCAACGGGCCCAGTCATGAATGAAACAGGAACAAATACCGATACCATGAGTAGTGTGATGGCGATAATAGCACCGCTGATTTCTCCGATAACTTTTTTTACGGCGTTATAAGGCGACAGATGTTCTTCGGCCATCTTGGCATGCACAGCTTCAACAACTACAATCGCATCATCAACCACAATACCGATAGCCAACACTAGTGCGAACAACGTTATCATGTTGATCGTGAGACCAAAGAGCTGCATGAAGAAGAATGCTCCGATCAAAGATATTGGAACAGCCAGCGTGGGTATAAGGGTAGAACGCCAGTCGCCAAGGAAAATAAATACAACCAAGGCCACCAAAATAAAAGCATCTCTTAGCGTATGGATAACGTTTTCGATTGAAGCATCAAGGAAGTTGGAAACATCATAACTGATCTCATAATCCATTCCTGGAGGAAAGGTTTTCTTCAACTCTTCGAGTTTTTCTTTCACCTTTTCAATAACAGCGCTTGCATTACTTCCATAGGTCTGCTTCAGCACCATAGCTGCCGAAGGATGTCCGTTCATGTTGGAATAAATATCATAATATTCACTCCCCAACGTAACGGTTGCTACATCTTTCAGTCGAAGGATTTCCCCTTTGGGGTTGGCTCTGAGAATGATATTCTCATACTGTGATGGATCACTGAAACGATCTGAATATGCCAAAACGAATTCAAGCGCTTCCGCACGTTTACTATCCCCTCTGCCGATCCTACCAGGCTTACCAATAACACTTTGATCTCCCATAGCCTCCATCACATCGTCAGGTGAAATCTTGTAAGCGCGCATCCTGTCAGGATTTAACCACACACGCATTGCGTATTGCCGGCTGCCAAGGATACGGACCTGTCCGATACCATTGATCCGTTGAAGCTCTGGAACCATGTTAACACCCGCAAAGTTGAATAAGAACTTCATGTTGGCGTTCTTATCCTTACTATAAAGGTTTACATACATGAGCATACTCGGAATTACCGGAGTAATGATTACACCTTCTCGTTGTACCAATATAGGTAGCCTGTTCCTTACCTGTTCAACGCGGTTAGAGACTTGTACCAATGCCTGGTTAATGTCGGTGCCGGGATTAAATATTACTTGGATATTTGCTTCTCCTGCACTGGTGGCATCGGAGGTCATGTATCGCATTCCCCAGGCACCATTAATGGATTGCTCCAATGGAATGATAACTGATTCGGCGAGTGATTTAGCGCTGGCTCCCGGATAGGATGCGCTTACCATTACCACCGGAGGTGCAACTTCGGGGAATTGTGATGTGGGCAGTGTCTTAATTGCCAATACACCCACAAATAAAATAACGAGTGATACTACGATGGCAAGTACCGGCCTGTGAATAAATTTGCTGAACATTTTCTTTGTCTTTTGTCTTGATGCTTACGTCTCGATATTATTCAACATATACTTTCAGGTGGGGGATCACAACCTTTGGATCCAGGTATTCAAACTCAGCGATCTTGTCTTTATCCTTCACTTTGCGAATACCCTCAAGTATAATTTTTTCATTCTCGGCTACGCCTCCTTTGATAATGTAGAGATCCGGCATTTCTGCTTCAATATTGATTTCTCTTTGTTGTACAACTTTATCTTTATCCACCACAAAAACGTACTTCTTTTCGAGTACTTCGAAAGTAGCTTTTTGAGGGATGATAAGAGCGTTTTTCAACTGGACAGTCATTTGCACATTACCTGTTTCGCCATGCCGCAACAACCTTTTTGGATTTGGGAAGGTTGCCCTGAAGGCAATATTTCCGGTCTCATTATTAAAGTCGGCTTCAATCGTTTGAACAACCCCAGGGTTTTCAAACAGCACATTATTTGCCATTAACAAATTGACTTTCATCAGGCTGTCCTTTTTTTCATTCATTCTGAAATTCAGGTATTCAGCTTCAGGCACGTTGAAGTAAACCCACATCTTACTGTTGTCTGACATAGTGGTGAGTAAATCTCCTTCAGCCACAAGACTTCCAAGTCGTACTTGAAAGCGGTCCATGATCCCGTCGAACGGAGCCCTTATCTCGGTAAACCCAAGATGAACTTGAGCCAACGACACTTCTGCTTTTGCCTTGTCAAACTTGGCTTTGGCTAATGCCAGCTCATTGATGGAAACCACATTGCTATCCGCAAGTTGCTTCGTGTTCAGATATTCAATCTCAGCAAATTTAGCTTCAGCTTCAGCTTTTTGCAGCTCCGCTTTGTACATCATCGGCATGATTTGAAACATCATTTGCCCTTGTTTGACAAGCTTACCTTCATCAACAAAAATGCTCTGCAGATAGCCCCGCTCAAGAGCTCTGAGTTCAATGTGTTGTATGGCTCGGATTTGGCATACATAATCCTTTATGACCAACGTGTCTTTCCGTAAAGGGCTTGTCACCGAA
>Ga0206968_10085_pt2 | contig 24767 bp, 20 predicted proteins | sample Alteio_BWOrgHeat_22_FD_153254 | JGI IMG/M metagenome (GOLD analysis project Ga0206968, IMG submission 153254) | Enriched cells from forest soil in Barre Woods Harvard Forest LTER site, Petersham, Massachusetts, United States -... | ecosystem: Environmental > Terrestrial > Soil > Temperate forest >... | reverse complement strand
TCCGGATTTTTTACAAACTCAATAAAGTTTTTTGCTTTTGCACGCGTTGCTCTGTACTCAGGTAAAATTCTTCCGGCCTGGCGCATCAACCAAACAGGCACACGCTCAACTTCTTCACCTCTTGCTGCTTTTAATATCAGATCATTTTTTATCATTCCTAATTTCCTAATGTTCGCCAGCAAAAGTAATTGAAATTTAGGTTTTACGCTAATCTTTTAAAGCAAGATGCCCGAGTGAGCGATTGCAATGGAAAGCCCGCAGTGCAGCGAGGACTTGAAGTGCAAAGCGCGACCCCGCTCGAGAACTAATTGGAAAGAAAAATTAATCGCGGGGGCACTCCCACTTCTCGATACCTGCCTACCGGACAGGCAGGCAATTTTTGCAAGAGGCAGGCAAAATTACTGCGCCACCGCTGAAGCTAAGGCGACACGCGGTCGAAGTGACAGGCTCCTCTTCTTGATCCTTCATTTTTATCTAATTTATACCACTTATAAAACTGATGTAACCAGTTTTGTAAAATCACCAAACGAATTAGTATATTGATTATCTTTATTTATCAATCCAAATTAGATGAAAATAATATTTACGTTTATTCTGTTGATTTTTACAACTGGTTTATTTGCGCAGCAACATGCGTGTGCTTTAGTTAAACAGCGCCATATGCAAAGTTTAATGGAGCATGAAAAGAGGACGAGTAATTTATCATCTCTTACTTCGCATGAATTAAAATATGATGTAAAGTTTGTTCATTTAATGCTCAATCTTGAGCGCACCAATAAAGATATTCAAGGCGGTGTAAAAACAGTTGCAACAGTTACAGCTTCAGCAATGGATACGTTCATGTGTTTGTTACATCAAAATCATACGATTGATTCAATTCGTTTTAATGGCACGTTGATGGGTTTTGTAAGAAAAGATAGTGCGATAAAAGTTACGCCTGCAACCCCAATTCCGAACGGGCAAAGTTTTACCGTGAGTGTATATTATCATGGCACTGCACCGGTTGGTGGTTCTGCTATTGGTAGTGGTTTTGATAACGGAACAGATTGGGGAAACCAGGCAACATGGAGTTTAAGTGAAGCCATTGTTGCTTACCATTGGTGGCCATGCAAACAAATTTTGACAGATAAAATAGATTCAAGTTGGGTTTTTATAACAACCGATTCAACTAATAAAGTTGGTTCAAATGGTTTGTTGAGTAATGTTGTTGTAGTTGGAAATCAAAAAAGATATGAATGGAAAAATAATCACATGATTAATTATTATTTAATTTCTGTTGCAGTTTCTGATTACGAAGAATATAAATTATATGCGAAACCACAATACCTTGGTAACGATTCTATTTTAATTCAAAACTACGTTTACAATAATATGTATAATAGTCAATATTGGCTTGGACCAGGAAATTTTAAAGCACTCATAGATAGCATTGTTCCTGTTATAAATTTCTATTGCAAAACGTATGGTATGTATCCATTCTATAAACAAAAATACGGACATTCAATGGCACCATTTGGTGGTGGCATGGAACATCAAACAATGACAACCTTAGGTTATTTTGATTATTATGTTGATGCGCATGAATTAGGTCACCAATGGTGGGGAGACAATGTTACCTGTAAAAGTTGGGGCGATATTTTTATGAATGAATCTTTTGCAGTGTATTCTGAAATTTTGACATCGCAATATGTTGATCCTGCTTCTTTCACTTCAAAAGTTATTGGCGCGCAAAGTAGTGCAATGAGTCAGCTTGGTGGAAGTATTTATTTTACGGGAAGTGACACGCTGAATTCAACACGTATTTTTGATAGCAGATTGACCTACGATAAAGGTGGCGCAGTTATTCATACTTTGCGTTTTGTAACAAATAATGATTCCCTTTGGTTTCAAACGTTGAGAGGGTTTCAAACTTTGCATAAAAATAGTACAGCTTCTGTAATTGATTTTATGAATTATTATCATGCGCAAACATCAATTGATCCTACACAATTTTTTAATCAATGGTATTATGGTGAAGGTTATCCGACGTTTAATGTAACATGGAATTTTATTGGTAATACTGCCATTATTAAATCTATTCAAACTACATCTACACCGTCTTCAGTACCTGTATTTATAACACCAATTGAATATAAAATAAAACGTGTAAATGCCGCAGATACTGTCATTAGAGTTATGCATACAAACAGTACAGAGATGTACACCATACCTGCATTATCAGGAAGTATAACAAGTATTGTGATAGATCCAAATAACTGGCTCATTAATAGAATTTACGGACCGCCATATCAGGATACGACATTAACATTGCCTGCGGGAATAATAGTAAATAAAATAAATAATTATCAATTGGTAATTAGTCCGAACCCAAGCAATGGCATCTTTAATTTTAAAATGAATAATTATTTCCAGAATAATTATTCACTCACAGATATTTCGGGCAAAATAATTTTGAAAGGAACTTGTTTAGAATCTAATAACATTGATATTTCTGACAAAGCAAATGGAATTTACATGTTGCAGATAAAAGACAAACAAAACAAATTGTTGGATACCCGCAAACTAATTAAAGAGTAGATTTAAATTTGCCCCATAGTGGGCAAAATATAATTAGAAGAATTAACAAACAATTTAATGGCTACAGAGTAGCCAAACATTTCGTTTTTAGTTTTAAATAATTGCAATCTTAGATGTTAAAATGATGGAATACATCAACAGGGTTTTTATAATTTTTTGACGTAAATTGCATGGATAGAAAAAGCCATGAAAAAAATTAGTCTTATCATTTTATTATTTGCATCATTTAATTCATTCGCGCAAATAAATTATTGTGCTAAAGGAAAACACACAAGCTCTGCAAGTTTGATTCAACATGCAAACAGAAGGAGCTCTCTTTCTCCATATATTTCACACGAATTAAAGTACGATGTAAAATTTGTGCATTTAATGCTTAACTCTGAGCGAACAACAAAATTTATTAGTGGAGGAGTTAAGACCGTTGCAACAGTTACCGTTGCAGCTATGGATACATTCATGTGTTTACTGCATCAAAATCATACCATCGACTCTATTCGTTTTAATGGTACGTTAATGAGTTATACGAGACAAGATAGCGCATTGAAAGTTACACCTGCTTCGCCAATACCAAACGGACAAAGTTTTACGGTGAGTGTTTATTATCATGGCACACCTCCTGTTGGTGCCGCAGCAATTGGAAGTGGTTATAGTAACGCAACTTCAGGTGCATGGGGTAATCAAGTAACTTGGAGTTTGAGTGAGGCCATTGCAGCATATCAATGGTGGCCTTGTAAACAAATTTTAACTGATAAAATTGATTCAAGTTGGGTGTATGTTACAACCGATCCTTTAAATAAAGTTGGGTCAAATGGTATGTTGACTAATACAGTTGCAGTGGCCGGACCAAAAGTAAGATACGAATGGCAAAACAATCACATCATTGATTATTATTTAATTTCTGTTGCTATTACAAAATATGTGGAATACGATTTATATGCGCATCCAATTTATCTTGCACCCGATTCAATTTTAATTCAGAATTATATTTACGATGGCGCAATTAATAATCCTTCATGGGTGAATACGCAAAAACCAATTTTAAATCAAATGCCTTCTGTTTTAGAATTCTATTGTAAAATGTATGGTATGTATCCATTCTACAAACAAAAATATGGTCACTGCATGGCACCTTTTAGCGGAGGCATGGAACATCAAACCATGACAAGTTTAGGTTTTTTTGATTATTATGTTGACGCGCACGAATTAGCACATCAATGGTGGGGAGATAATGTAACGTGTAAAAGTTGGGGAGATATTTGGATCAACGAAGCATGGGCTGCTTATTCAGAACATCTCACCGCGCAATATTTAGACCCCACAAATTTTGCACCAAACTTAACAACGGCACATAATAATGTAATGAGTCAGCCTGGTGGCAGTTGTTTTTTTACGGGAGTAGATACCTTAGATGCGAATGTAATTTTTGATAGCAGATTAACGTATGACAAAGGCGGATCGATTATTCACACATTGCGTTTTGTAACAAATGATGATTCGTTATGGTTTCACACGTTGAGAGGATTTCAAAATTTGCATAAAGGTAGCACAGCGTCTGTAATAGATTTCATGAATTTTTATCAAGCACAAACATCTATCAATCCGACTCAATTTTTTAATCAATGGTATTATGGGCAAGGTTACCCAACATTTAATGTTACATGGAATTTTGTTGGGAACACTGTTATTTTAAAGTCAATTCAAACAACATCTTTTCCATCTTCTATTCCTGTATTTATAACACCCATGGAATATAAATTAATTAGAACGAGTGCACCTGACACCGTTATTAGAGTGATACACACAAATAATACTGAGACATACACTTTTCCGTTATTAGGCAATGTAGTTGGCGTTTCGGTTGATCCAAATAATTGGGTAATTAATCAAACAATTGGCCCGGCACAAGATGTAAACTTGACACCAACCGGAATTCGTGAAAATCAAAACAGTAATTTATTTTCTGTTAGTCCAAACCCAAGCTCCGGAATTTATAATTTGAAGATGGATAATTACGTTGGTAATACTTTTTTCATTTCAGACTTATCCGGCAAAATAATTTTGAAAGGAAATTGTGCGAGTGTAAATGCAATTGATATTTCTGATAAAGTAAATGGAATTTATTTGTTGGAGATCAGAGATGCACAAAGTAGAGTAGTGGAGAGCAGAAAGTTGGTGAAGAAGTAAATTCTTTATGAACCAACTTTGTAGTAATTAGAATTATTTTGTCTAAAACTGGATGTTTGTTTTCCTCCTCCTTCAGCGAGCTGACACTTCCCCCAAGGGAGGATAGGGTTAACGCCTAGCATACTGCTATTTTAAAAGTATAAACTTTTATTTAGCATGAAGCTTGAGTGAGCGATTGTAGTGGAAAGCCCGCAGCGCAGCGAGGACTTGCAACGAAAGCGCGACCCCGCCCAGGAACTAATTAGAAAGAAAGATTAATTGCGGGGGCACTCCAAAAAAGTAAAAAAAGCTACATCTACGGGAGTTTTGTAAATCAACAAACCTTGAATATCTTTAGAACAAGTTTGAATTTATTTAATACTTCAAACAAAATACTTCAAACCCGAAACCTCTCCATGTTCGACTTCCTCAAAACCTTAACCGACCCGCAAAGCATTATCCAATATGGTGGTTTATGGTTATTGTTGTTTGTGGTATTTGCTGAGACAGGTTTATTGATTGGTTTTTTTCTACCCGGAGATAATTTAATTTTATTGGCTGGCATCTTATGTAAATCGAAACCGGAATTATTAAACGTCAATTATTTTGTTTTGGTTGCATTGATGATCTTCGCAGCTGTAACCGGAAATATGTTTGGCTATTGGTTTGGAAAAAAATCAGGAGAAAAATTATACGAACGGGATGATAGTTTATTTTTTAAAAAAAGTCATTTAAAAGCAACCGGTCATTACTATCAAAAATTTGGTGGCAATGCAACATTAATACTCGCACGTTTTTTACCAATTGTAAGAACTTTCGCCCCAATAATTGCAGGCGCAATTAAAATTGATTTTTTTAAATTCATGTTGTTTAACTTGGTTGGTGCGGTTTTGTGGATCTTTAGTTTGTCGGGTGTTGGTTATTTTTTGGTAGTTGTATTTCCACAGATAACAAATTACATGGGTTATATTTTTATAACGCTAATTATACTTACTGCAATTCCGGTTGTGCGTTTGATTTTCAAAAAGAGGGAACAGGTTTAAAGCTGATTTGCAAAATCAATCAGTAATTTAAACACATCTTTATAATCTGTCAACGGCAATGTTTTTTCCAGATCATCAATATCATGATAAAATGAAACGCCCCCTAGTGTATAAATAAAAAAAGATGGAACACCTTTTTCGGTGAACCAATAATGATCGCTATTTTGAGCCTTGCCTCTTTTTTTAATTTCCTTTATTAAATGTTCGTCTTTATTTATTTTTTCGAGTAAGTCAAATTGTTTGGTGAAAACAGCACCATTTACAACCATAATGCCGTCATCTCCGGTACCAAGCAAATCGAGGTTTACTAAAAATTTAATTTTAGAGAGGTCAATACTGTTTTGCTCCACAAAATAATGCGACCCAATTAAACCTGCCTCTTCGCTTGCAAAGAAAACAAAAACTGTTTTATATTTTGGTTTATGAACAGAATAATATTTTATCAAATTTAAAACCATGCTTGTTCCGCTTGCATTATCGTTTGCTCCCGGAAAAAAGCAACCTTTTCCCATCGCTCCTAAATGATCGTAATGTGCAGTAAAGACAATCGTACTATCGTTATTTTTTCCTTCAATATATGTGCCAATGTTATTCGTTTTAAATTCAGGAATAAATTCTGCTTCAATATTTATTTCAGCAGTTTTAATTTCTTCTGTTTGTTTTGATCTTAAAATTTCAATGGAGCAATTTTTATTTTGAGAAATTCCAACGCTGTAAGTCAGTTTTTTGGAAAGTTTGATATTACACAACATTGCAGATTTATCAGATACATAATGAATACTGTCTTTTTTGATGAACTCAAATTTTCCTTTAACAGTAGGGCATTCAGGATTAATAATAAAATCTCTACCTGGAATTAATATCTTTCCGTTAATGTTTACTTCTACTTTTTTTGGAAATGTATTTACCGGGTGAGAATAAGGCTGCAAGTACGAATTACCAAACAATGGAAGCGCTTTGTTTTTTTTAATTTCCCCAACAATAAAGTCAGCCGCAATTCCTAATCCGTTTTTTACATAACCTCTACCGTAATATTTTTCAGAAGTTAAAAATTTTATAACGTGTCTGGTGTATAAAGAATCTTGTGCTTGAAGAAAAAAAGAAAGAAAAAAGAAAATTAGAATATAACGCATTATTCAAATCGTTTTTTGGAAGCTTGAATAAACCGTTTAAATGTTTCGTTTGAATCTTTCCAATTATAAGCCGATTTTAAACTTAAAATATAGGATTCGGCATCTTGCCAATTCTCGAATTCATTGATATGATCAACTGCTAAACCATATTCAGTCGCGTTTTGATTAAAAAGATCGTTAATGAATTGGAATTTTTGATTTAAAGAAACTTCAATTTGTTTTGTCGTTTGAGTAGATTGTGTTTTTTGTTCAGCGCTATTACGTAATGTTTCAATTTCGTTTGTGAGTGTGTTCGGTTTTTCGATCGTAATTTTTTCTTCTTTCAAAACTTCTTCAGTAACAATATCCGACTTAAGGGCTGCCGCTTCACTCACTTTTGAATGAAGATCGAAACTTGGAGAAATTTCTTTATGCGTTTTCAAGTGTTTAAAAACACTCAAATGTTCTTGCAGCAGATGAAGGTGCTTTTGTAAATTTTCGCAATCCGATGAAGATGGTTGAATATTTCCATCAACAAAAAGCTCCAATTCAGGAAGTGTTTCGTGAATGATGTTTTGAAGCTTACTAAGCGTTTGATCAATACTCATGCCGTGCAAAATTTATATTTAAAATTAATTTGAATTTATAATATGTTAAGTTAATTTAGGTTTTTGTTTTTAACGCCTTTTAAACAATGTTTCCTGACGATAATAAAACCAATTTAACCAGAGGGTGGATCGAAGTGATCTGTGGGAGCATGTTTTCGGGCAAAACAGAAGAGTTAATCAGGCGCTTAAAACGAGCTCAATTTGCGAAGCAAAAAGTGGAGATCTTTAAGCCGACTCTCGATGCGCGATATCATGAACTCAAAGTGGTTTCTCATCAGGGCACCGAAATTCATAGCACACCCGTTCCTTCAAGCTCAAATATTTTATTGCTTTCGTCTGATACCGCCGTTGTTGGCATTGATGAGGCTCAGTTTTTTGATGATGAATTACCAAATGTCTGCAAGCAATTAGCGGATAGAGGCGTTCGCGTAATTGCTGCCGGTTTGGATATGGATTTTAAAGGTAACCCGTTCGGACCAATGCCTCACTTGATGGCATGCGCCGAATATGTTACAAAAGTACATGCTATTTGCGTAGATTGCGGACAATTAGCTTACGTGTCGCATCGCTTGGTTGGAGATGAAAATTTATTGTTGCTCGGTGAAACGGATAGCTATAAGCCTTTGTGCAGACAGTGTTTTAACGAACAGAAAATAAAATTAACGTAATAAGTGTATCATTTAAAAGAAATAGCAAAAATCACAAATGGAACATTTCATGGAAGCGAAGATCATGAATGTTTTTATTTTTTGACTGATAGCAGACAACTTACGGATAATAGTGGTGGTGTTTTTTTTGCTTTGGTAAGCGAAAGAAATGATGGGCATAAATATATCAGCGAATTAATTGAGCGTGGTGTTCACAATTTTGTTGTGAGTGATAAAGCAATTATCAAAGACGAGTATCTTAAAAAAGATATTTCGTTTGTTGTTGTGAACGATACTTTAAAAGCACTTCACCAACTAGCCATTTATCACCGACAAAAATTTGAAATTCCTGTGATTGGCATTACGGGTAGCAATGGCAAGACAATGGTAAAAGAATGGTTATTTCAATTATTGAAAGAAGATCATGTGATTTGCAGGAGCCCGAAAAGTTATAACTCGCAAATAGGTGTGCCATTAAGTGTTTTAAATTTAAATGAAAAACATACGTTAGGCATTTTTGAAGCAGGAATTTCTCAACCAAACGAAATGGAGAAATTGCAAAAGATCATTCAACCAACAAGTGGAATTTTTACTTCTCTTGGTCATGCCCACGACGAAGGTTTTATGAATCGTGAACAAAAAGTAGAAGAGAAGTGGAAATTATTTTCCGGTTGCGAAAGCATCATCGTTAATAAATTTGATAGTCCGCGCCTGAATGTAAAATCACAAAGTAAAATAATTACAATTGGTCAGGATGCAAATTGTGATTTTAGTTTGACTTATGAAATAAAAAATGAGCAGACTTTTATCACTTTAAAAAATGCAAATAAGAATTATAATTTCACAATTAAATTTATTGATAAAGCCTCTATTCTAAATTGCATAACGTGTATTGTTACTTTATTGAATTTAGGATATGACGAAAATATAATTCAACAACGCCTCAATCACTTGCAGAGTATTGCATTGCGACTCGAAGTGAAAAACGGAATAAATAATTCTATTCTCATCAACGATTTTTATAATTCTGATCTGGATTCTATTAAAATTGCCTTAAGTTTTTTAAATCAACAACATCGTCGGACTAAAAAAGTGCTAATCGTTTCTGATATTGAACAATCAGGAAAATCAAATTCAGAATTGTATGCTGAGTTAGAATCTTTGATTTCTCAAAATAAAATTGATCTGTTGATTGGTATTGGTGCAGCTATTTCTACTAATAAAAGATTATTCAAAGAGCATTCTTTATTCTATGCAGATGTAAAGGCTTTTGTGAGTGATTTAAAACGTATTCAAAATGAATTACATCATTCAACAATACTTTTAAAAGGCGCGCATAGTTTTAAATTCGAAGAAATCAGTAAACTACTTCAATTAAAAAGTCACGATACTGTTTTAGAAATTAATTTAAATAAATTAACGCATAATATTAATTATTATCGTTCCCTCATTGGCAAACAAACCCAATTGATGTGCATGGTAAAAGCCATGGGTTATGGAAGCGGCAGTAGCGAGATCGCAAAAACATTGCAACACATTGGCGTTAATTATTTAGCGGTTGCTTATGCTGACGAAGGAGTAGAATTAAGAGACGCAAATATTTCGTTGCCAATAATGGTGATGAGTCCTGAACGCGATTCGTTTGAAGACATCATCAAATATAATTTAGAACCGGAAATTTATTCCTTCAAATTATTAAATGATTTTGTTGCGGCTTTAGATAGATTAGGAGTTAACGAAGCATATCCAATCCATATTAAAATTGATACCGGAATGAAACGCTTGGGCTTTGAGATTGGCGATATGGAAGAGTTGACAAAAAAATTAAAACAATTTCCTCAGGTAAAAATTAAAAGTGCATTTTCTCATTTGGTGGCAACTGATAATAAAGACTTAGATTTTTTTACAAACGAGCAAATAGAAAAATTTAAAATTTGTTTCTCTCAACTAGAAAAAGCTTTGGGCTATTCTTTCTTAAAGCATATTTGTAATTCTGGAGGCATTACACGATTTAAAAATGCGCATTTTGATATGGTGCGTTTGGGTATTGGTATGTACGGTTTTGGTGTAAACAAAGAAGAGCAACACCTATTAGAAAATGTAAGTACGTTGAAAACACGCATAAGCCAAATTAAAAGCGCAAACAAAAGCGAAACAATTGGTTATAACAGAAAAGGTATTGCAGAAAAGGATTTAATAATTGCGACCATTCCAATTGGTTATGCAGATGGTTTTCATCGCACATTAGGAAATGGCAATTATGGTGTTTTTATAAATAATATTTTTTGCAAAACCATTGGCAATATTTGCATGGATATGTGCATGATCGACATCACAAACATAAAATGTGAAGAAGGCGATGAAGTCATTGTTTTTGAAAATGCAGGACAAGTTAACCAAATGGCTACTGCAATGAATTCTATTGCTTACGAAGTGCTTACCAACATTTCTTCGAGAGTAAAAAGAGTTTATACGCAGGAGTAAGACTTATAATTTTGTATATTTAATTAAATGTGTCGTCCTTCGACTCCGCTCAGGGTGACGCTTTCTCGATAAACAAAAGTTTCGTGATCGCGAGATAATTAATCAAAATAGAAAATGTTTAATTTTGGAGGATCTGTCCCCTTCTCCTTTGGAGAAGGGCTAGGGATGAGGCTTCAAATTCTTTTCCCATTTCCACGCACTCAACATCATATCATCAATGTTGTATTTCGGAGTCCAGTTCAGATCTTTTTTTGCTTTATCGTTGTTGGCGTAAATGGCAATTACATCACCCGGTCGTCGCGGACCAATTTTATAATTTAATTTTAGTCCGCTTACTTTTTCAAAAGCATGTATCGCCTCAAAAACACTCACACCTTTTCCAGTTCCTAAATTATAAATACTACAATTACTTTTATTTTTTTCCGAGACTAAAAAGTCTAACGCTTTTACGTGCGCATCAGCAATATCACTTACGTGAACATAATCTCTAATACAAGAACCATCGCGGGTGTCATAATCATTGCCATGAACGGTTAAACTATTTTTTCCGGCCGCTGTTTGTGTAATAACTGGCACTAGATTGCTCGGTTTAGTCAGACTTAGTTCGCCATTTAATCCACTCATGTGTGCACCAACAGGATTAAAATAACGCAATAAAATAGAATTGAACCAAGGATTAGTTGCACAGAAAAACGAGATCATTTCTTCACCCACTTTTTTTGTATGTCCGTAAGGCGATTCAGGTTTTTGTAATTCGGTTTCTTCTGTCACCGGGAGCTCTTTGGTATTGCCATAAATAGAGCAGGATGAAGAAAAAATAAAATTTTTAATTTTTTTTGACTCACAAATTTTTAAAATGTTGGTGAGCGACTCAAAATTATTGTGATAATATTTTAATGGATCTTCGGTGCTTTCACCAACAGCTTTAAAAGCCGCGAAATGAATAACGCCAATAATATTTTCATAAGAGTGAAGAGCAGAATTTAATTTCGCAAAATCGCAGAGATCGATATTTAATTTTGAGAAACTTTTTTTGGTGATCGTTTCAATGCGTTGGTAACTGCTTTCAGAAGAGTTTGAAAAATTATCGATTGAAATAATGTTGTAATCTGTCTTCTCAAGCAACTCAATAATAGTATGTGATCCAATGTAACCCGCACCACCTGTAACTATTACACTTTTTTTCATTGCTCTTAGTCAGCTTTTTTACCGGGAGAATTTCCTCTTACAAACAAAGGCTCTTCTTCCGTATCGTAAATATTAAATATTACTTTGGCTAAGATATGTTTTTCTGCTGTGGCAAAATAATTTTGTTGATTAGGGTTGATTTCTTTTTCACTTACAACTAATAATTCGTTCAATTTTAAGGAATTGTTAAGTGGCACGATATTGTCTAATTCGTGTAAATTAAAAAAGTCGATGATGATGAGCAGATCATTTGTGTAATTAAAGGAAGTGGCATAACCCGCTTCTTTCAAACCGGTACACCAACCGGAGTAATCACCTAATGGTAATTTAAATAAAAAATCATATCTCGGTCTCGATTTCAAAAACATACTGTGATCATAAAAAGATTCTTCAACAGAATTATATTTTCTAAAACATTCATTCAATGTATCATCATCCATTATAAACGAATTCCCTCCCCATTCTTTATGGCATTTAATTCCGAAATGATTATTTGATTCTTTAGCCAGTTCACTATTTCCATAGTCACTTTCTTTGATTGCCTGAGCCATGGTTACACTGGCGGGAATTTTGAATAACACCATTTGCTCAATGGCGTATTCTTTATTTTTTTCAATGTAATTGTGAATGTTATCTATAATTGATTGTGAATTTAATGCCGTTGAGATGAAAACAAAAAACGTTAAGATTAATAACGATGCAAAATTATTTTTATTGGTTCTCAAATGAATAAATTATCTTTAAACAAATATAAACCGGGTCAATTTTTATAATTCGACTTTAAAACTTTAATATCAACATGAGATTCTTTACAACTCTAAGATCAGCTTTAACGTTAGTGGCATTAACTACTTTAATTGTTTCTGCCCAAATACCTGTGAAATACCCGTTAACAGTAAAGGGTGATGTTACAGATGATTATTTTGGAAATAAGATCGCTGATCCATATAGATGGTTGGAAGATGACAGAAGCGAAAAGACAGAAGCTTGGGTAAAAGAACAAAATAAAGTTACAGAAGGTTATTTATCTCAAATAACATTTAGGAATAGAATTAAAAAACGCTTAACAGAACTTTGGAATTTCAATAAACAATCTGCTCCATTTAAAAAAGGAGATTATTTCTTTTGTTACAAAAATTCCGGTTTGCAAAATCAAAGTGTTTTGTCCATGGCTAAAAAAATGGACGCCAAAGAAAACGAATGGCAATTGGTTCTTGATCCAAATACACTTTCAAAAGATGGCACTGTTTCTTTAAGTGGAACTTCTATTTCAAAAGATTGTAAAATTTTAGCATACTCTATTTCAATGGCTGGAAGCGATTGGCAAGAAATTCATTTTAAAGATCTAGCAACAAAAAAGGATTTACCGGATATTATCAAATGGGTAAAGTTTAGCGGTATTGCATGGAAAGGAAATAGTATTTATTATAGCAGATATGATGAACCGACTGGAAGTGCTTTATCACAAAAAAACACGGGACATAAAATTTATTTACATAAAGTTGGTACAAGTCAGGATAAAGATGAGTTAATTTTTAAAGACGAAAAAAATCCAACTTATAATTTCTCAGCACAAGTAACCGATGATGAAAAATATTTAATTGTGTATGCAAGTCAGAGTACCAGCGGCGAGAAGCCAATGATTAAAGATCTTGCAATTCCTAATTCTAAATTTGTAAACATTGCCGAAGATTTTGATCATGAGTTATCGATATTTGATAATGTTGGAAGTACCTTTTATATTTTGACAAATAAAAACGCACCTAAATATAAATTAGAGACATTTACTTTTAAAGATGGAAAAATAAGTGATTATAAAACCATCATTCCTGAAAGTAAAGATCTGCTGGAAGGCGTGCGATTATGCAACAAACAAATTATTGCGAATTATTTAAAAGATGCAACTTCGAGATTATACCTTTATGATTTAACAGGTAAACAAATTCAGGAAATTAAATTACCGGGCTTATGTAAATTAAATAGTTTTAATACGGATAAAGATTATGATTTTGCAACCTATAGTATCTCTCAATATATTGCCCCCGAACAATCTTATTATTTAGATGCAAAAACATTTCAAAGTAAACTTTTATTTAAACCGGATATCGCTTTTAAATCTGATGATTATATTACCGAACAGTATTTTTATCCAAGTAAAGATGGTACCAGAATCCCCATGTTTGTAACACATAAAAAAGGAATTGAAATGAATGAAAACACACCATGTTTTGTTTATGGTTATGGTGGATTTAATATTTCTTTAGGCCCAGAATTTAGAATTGACCGAGCTATTTTTTTAGAAGCAGGTGGTTTGTATTGCGTTCCTAATTTAAGAGGCGGTGGTGAGTATGGCGAAGAATGGCACAAAGCCGGAACTAAATGTAAAAAACAAAATGTTTTTGATGATTTTATTGCAGCATGTGAATATTTAGTTTCTAAAAAAATGACATCCTATAAAAAAATTGCGATTCATGGCAGAAGCAATGGTGGATTATTAATTGGCGCGGTTATGACCGAAAGACCGGATATTTGCAAAGTAGCTTTACCAACGGTTGGTGTTTTGGATATGCTGCGTTTTCATTTATTTACAATAGGCAGGGCTTGGTCAGTGGACTATGGAAATAGTGAAAATAAAGAAGATTATAATTGTTTAATTAAATATTCACCATTGCACAATGTAAGAGGGCCAAATTTTCCGGCGACTTTGGTTTTAACGGGTGACCATGATGATAGGGTAGTGCCTGCTCATTCATTTAAATTTGCGGCTACTTTGCAGGAATTTAACAAAGGCATAAATCCAACATTAATACGGATAGATGTGAATGCCGGGCATGGAGCAGGTAAGCCAACTACCAAGCAAATTGATGAATTTTCTGATATGTGGGCCTTTACTTTTTATAATTTGGGTATGAATTAGGGAAGGATTTTTGTAACAATTAACAATTTAATAAATTTAGCAGTATTAAACTTGAGTAATTTAACAAAGTCAAATATAAATAACATTAATCAAAAAATATAAACTAAAAGAACAAATAAGAACATGAAAAAAACAATTATTGCATTAGCTGTCATGATGGGATTCAACACAGCAATCAAGGCTCAAAATTTACAAACTGCACCTGCCGCAGGAACAACTCAACAAAGTCAAGCTCCTCAAACGCCAGAAGAACGTGCGAAGAGAAGTGCAAATCATGCAGAAAAAAAATTGGGATTAACTGCTCAGCAAAAATCTGACTGGGAAGTTGCTGCATTAAAACGCAATATGGCTAACCAGCCATTTCATGATCAATTAAAGGCTGCAACCACACCTGAGCAAAGAAAAGAAATTCATGGTCAAATGAAAGTAAACAATCAAGCATTTGAATCTACTGTGAATGGATTTTTAACAGCTGATCAAAAAACAAAATTTACTGCGATGAAAGAAGAAAGAAAGCAACATGCAATGAAAGGTTCAAACAAAAAGTTTGAAGAATCAGACGTTAATTACGGGGAGTAATTTTTTTTAATAATTGAATATTAAGCCGCACCTTTAGTGCGGCTTTTTTTGTACATAAAACTTTGGCAGGAATATACATACACATCCCCTTTTGCAAACAAGCATGCACTTATTGTGACTTTCACTTTAGTGTAAATACAAAATCAAAAACCGATTTAATAAATGCGATCATAAAGGAAATTGATTTACGCAAAAACTATTTAGCAAATTCAACTATTGAAACTATTTATTTTGGAGGAGGTACACCAAGCATTTTAAGTACTTCTGAATTAGAAATGATTTTAAATAAATTGAGAAAAGAATGTAATGTCGTTTCAAATGCTGAAATCACTATTGAATGCAATCCGGATGATCTTACAAAACAAAAACTTTCTGAATTAAAACAATTGGGTTTTAACCGTTTAAGTATTGGTCTGCAAAGTTTTAATGAAGAAGAATTAAAATGGATGAATAGAGCCCACAATGCCCGTGAATCTTTAGATTCAGTGAGGTTAACTCAGGATGCCGGATTTAAAAATATCACGATTGACCTTATTTATGGATCTAAATTTCAAGATCAAAATTCGTGGCAAAAAACATTAGAGACAGTTCTATCTTTAAATGTGCAACATATCTCTGCATATAATTTAACCATTGAAGCAAAAACAAAATTGGGAGTAAATCATCAAAAAGGAATTGAACCTTCCATAAATGATGAATTAAGTGCAGATCAATTTAAAATGATGGTTGCTGTTTTAGAAAGTAATGGATTCATTCAATATGAAATTTCAAATTTTGGTAAGCCTGATTTTTTCTCCAAACATAATAGCAATTATTGGTTAGGAAGTCATTATTTGGGATTAGGCCCGTCCGCGCATTCATACAATGGTATTAGCAGACAATGGAATGTCTCTAGTAACAGTGCGTACATTTCTCATTTAAATAAAAGTGAAAAATATTTTGAAGAGGAAATTTTAACCGATAAAGAAAAACACAACGAATATATTTTAACCCGTTTAAGAACAATTTGGGGTTGTGATAGAAATGAGATTGAACAAAAATTTGGAAGAAATGTTTTAAATCATTTTGATGAAATAGTAAATAAATACAAAAACTATTTCATTGCAAATAAAAATGTAATCACATTAAACTTAGAAGGAAAATTGCGCGCAGATTTTTTAGCGTCGGAGTTTTTTGAGTGAGATGGATTAATTTTTTCGGTAAGCTAAACGAGAACTGGATTTGATTTTCCTCCTCCGTCCTTACGGACACTTCCCCCGAGGTAGGATAGGGTTAACGCCTAGCCTATCACCATTTAAAAACTTAAAAGTTTAAATGAGCAAGAATTCTTTCGAAGGAATTTCCTCCTGGAGCCTGCCTGCCGTCGCGCAGCCAACGTTACGGTAGGCAGGGAGGTGTCAGCTATGCTGACGGAGGAGGATAATAAAACATAGTAAAACCCTGTCAGTTCGAGCGCGAGTCGAGAACACCAAATCTAATCAATTCTGAAATGTTATTTTACAATTGCGAAAATAATAGTGAAAACACAAAAATCAAAAATACAGATCACTTGTCTTTAATCTCAAATAGCGCATTACCGCTAATAGCGCGCTTATTCCGGAAATAATTATCCCTATAAAAACTACGCCAATAAAAACAAGCAATAAAACATTTTCATCTTGCAGTTGAAGTAGATCAGGTATAAATCGTGTACTAATTAATAAAAATCCTGCTAATAAAAACCCTGCAATTAATCCTGCAATCACACCTTGCCTGATTCCCTTTAATAAAAATGGTTTACTAATAAAAGCTCGTGTAGCACCAACTAAATACATGGTGCGAATTAAAAAACGTTGCGAATATATAGAAAGGCGAATAGTATTATTGATCAGTGCAATGGCGACTAGCAATAATGCACCACTAAATATTAAAATAAAAAACGCAATTGCTTTTGTATTTTTATTCAAGCTGTTGATCATGTCTTTTTGATAAACAACTTCTTTCACAAAACTTTTTTGAATAATTACTTTCTCAATATTTTGTAAAGTATCCGTGTTGGCATAATCAGCATTGATTTTTACATCTAAAGCATTCAACAAAGGATTACTTCCTAAAAAGGTTAAAAAATCTTCTCCCAAATTTTCTTTTAATTGTGCGGCTGCTTGTTCTTTTGTAACCAGACTAACACTTTTCGCGAATTTAGAACCATTAATCTCTTGAATTAAACCATCAATTTGAGCAGAAGAAGTTGTATCCTTTAAGTAAATTTGAAAACCAACATTCTCTTTGAAGTGTTTAGAAAGCTTATTGGCATTGATAACCAGTAAACCAAGAGCACCCAACATAAATAATACAAGCGACAGGCTAATAATAACCGTTATGCCGGATGATTTAATTCTTTTTCTCGTTAAGTTATCGCTCATTGCTTATACAAGCGAATATATTTTATATTTCAAAGTGATTAGTGAGGATAGAAAATGATTTTGAACAGAATATTGTTTATAGTGTTTGTTATAGAATCATGTCATTTAGGGTGCAAGTTGAGAACAGAATAAAATTGTGGTTAAAACTTCTTGATCTTCTCGATTGTCGCGTGAGTGATTGCAATGGAAATCCTTTTTGCTGCCTCTTCGCAAAAAGATTGGAATGGAAAGCACGACCCCGCGCAAGGACTAATTAGCATGAAAAATTAATTGCGGGGACACGCCCAAAACAAAAAATATTTCTTTTCTGAACTACGTTTATCCAACTCTCGACTGCTGCTCAGAGTGACAATGTTGAGTCAATGTCAGTTCGAGCGGAGTCGAGAACAGGTTTGTTAATTCAAAAAATTAAAGTAATTAATAACGTAGATATCTCTAAATAATCGCAATACTCACACCCATTTTAAAAAGGATGATCAGAATAATACCAATAATAATTCGGTAAATGCCAAACCATTTAAAACCATATTTATTTAAAATACCAATCAATGTTTTAATAGCAATAAGTGCAACTAAAAAAGCAACAACATTTCCAAAGGCCAAAAGCTTTAATTCCTCTCCGGTTAAGGACCCACCGTCTTTATAAAAATCAAGTAATTTTTTGGCGGTTGCAGCAAACATTGTTGGTACCGCTAAGAAAAAAGAAAACTCTGCAGCTAATTGTTTATTTAATTTAAATGCTTTGCCACCAATAATAGTTGCACCACTTCTGCTTACACCCGGAAATAGTGCAATACACTGACACAAACCAATTTTGAATGCGGTAAAAAAACTAATCTCTTCATCTGAATTAATTTCTTCTTTATTAAACCATTTATCAGCAAAAACTAAAACAACTCCACCTACTAGTAAAGCAATGGCAACTCCCCATAAATTTTCTAACGCAGCATCTATTTGGTCACCCAACAGTAAACCAGCAATAGCAGCGGGAATAAAGGCTACTAATAATTTTATATAAAAGTTAATGCTTTTAAAAAACCGTTTAAAATAAAGTACAATTACACTTAATATTGCCCCTAATTGAATTGCAACCGTAAATAATTTAACGAAAGGAGTTGGCTCAATTCCCAACATGGCTGTGCCTAACATCATGTGGCCAGTTGACGAAACAGGAAGAAACTCGGTAAGTCCTTCAATAATTGCGATAATTAATGCTTCAATATAACTCATGCTAATTCATTCCTCTAACATCATGAACAAAATAATCAGATTCGCCTTGCCAGAAAAAGTTCTTAATGACTTGCTTGTAACTCACTACTAATTTTTTTCCTTGCAACGAATCTAATTTATGGTACGTTTTTGAATCATACACTGAAAATTTGAAAACTGTGTTGGGCATTATGGTCCCATCGCCTTGATTGATACCACCAATATTTAATTCACCTTCGAAAGTTTTAAAAACAAACCCTTTTCTTGAAACTTTGGTTAAAATACCTGAGCGCGTTCCTTCGCTATAGGTCATGCCGCAAATAAAATAATAGATAAAGAAACCAACTAAAATAATAAGCGTGGTGAGAATAAGAATTTTTCTAAACGGGTGCTTTTTTGGAGATGTGGGTAATGTTGAGTTAACAGACTCCATACAGAACGTTTATTTTTTAGATTCGCTTGTAGTTGTTGCTGATTTATCTTTCCACATAATAGCAACTACAATTGCTGCAAAACCTAATAAGCAAACAATTGGTGCAATAGTAATACGTTGCGTATCAAAAATGGCTGGATTAAATACCTTGGGATCATCGCTGCCACCACCTATCATTAATAAATAACCAAGCCCAAGTAATAAAACACCTGTAACGAGTATCATGTAATTTTTCTTTGTGAATGTAGGTTTCATATTTTGATAATTGGCTTAATTTGACCGTAAATATAACTAAAAAACAAGCCATTTTAGTACATTTTCTAAAGCCTGAATTTCATAATTTTTTGTAATATTGTTGTCAATTATAAAACATGAGTAAAGTAGCGTTAATTACAGGTGTAACCGGACAAGACGGGGCTTATTTGGCCGAACTTTTATTGAATAAAGGGTATGCAGTTCATGGCATCAAACGCCGGAGCTCGCTTTTTAATACAGATCGGATTGATCATTTATATCAGGATCAACATGAGAAAAACGTGCACTTTAAATTGCATTATGGCGATTTAACCGATAGCACTAATTTAATCCGCATAATTCAGGAAGTTCAACCCGATGAAATATATAATCTTGCTGCACAAAGTCATGTCAAAGTAAGTTTTGAAACCCCCGAATACACTGCAAATTCAGATGCTTTAGGTACTTTAAGAATTTTAGAAGCTATCCGTATTTTAGGTCTGGAAAAGAAAACGCGGTTTTATCAAGCCTCTACAAGTGAGTTGTACGGCTTAGTACAGGAGATTCCCCAAAAGGAAACAACTCCGTTTTATCCACGTTCTCCTTATGGTGTTGCTAAGCTTTATGGTTTTTGGATCACAAAGAACTACCGCGAAAGTTATGGGATGTATGCTTGCAATGGTATTTTGTTCAATCATGAAAGTCCGCTCAGAGGTGAGACTTTTGTTACACGCAAAATTACACGTGCAGTTGCGAAGATAAGTTTAGGTATGCAGGATAAATTATTTATGGGTAATATTGATTCTGAACGCGATTGGGGCCATGCTCAAGATTATGTTGAAGGTATGTGGTTAATGTTGCAACAAGATGAGCCGGATGATTTTGTTTTGGCAACAGGAAGAAAAATTACTGTAAGGAAATTTATTGAAATGAGTTTTGAAGAAGTTGGAATTACAGTTGAATGGAAAGGTAAAGGAGATCAGGAAAAAGGATATAACAAAGCAAATGGAAAAATGTTAGTGGAGATAGATCCAAAATATTACCGTCCTTCTGAAGTTGATCTCTTAGTTGGTGATGCAACTAAAGCGAAAGAAAAACTAGGTTGGACAGCTAAGCGCACCGTTGAGCAATTGTGTAAAGAAATGGTAGCTTCTGATTTGGAAATTTTTAAGCGCGATAAATATTTATTGGAAGGTGGACATAAAGTTTTAAATCAAAACGAATAAATTTGAATGGATTTTAACTCAAAAATATATATTGCAGGACATAGAGGAATGGTAGGGTCTGCTATTCACAGAAACTTGCAAAGCAAAGGGTACAAAAATTTTATTTTAAAAACATCAGAAGAAATTGATCTGCGTGACCAAGTTCAGGTCTCTAAATTTTTTGAAACAGAAAAACCGGATTATGTTTTTTTGGCAGCAGCAAAAGTTGGTGGAATTAATGCTAACAATATTTATCGTGCTGAGTTTTTGTATGATAATTTAATGATCCAAAATAATGTAATTCATCAAGCGTATTTAAACAAAGTAAAAAAATTATTATTTCTCGGTTCATCGTGCATTTATCCTAAGTTAGCACCGCAACCTTTAAAAGAAGAGTATTTGTTGAGTGGATTTTTGGAGGATACAAACGAACCATACGCAATTGCGAAAATTACTGGCATTAAAATGTGTGAGAATTATAGAAGACAATATGGTTGCGATTTTATTTCAGTGATGCCAACAAATTTATACGGACCAAATGATAATTACAACTTAAATAACTCACATGTATTGCCAGCTTTGATCAGAAAATTTCATGAAGCAAAAGAAAATAGAGAACCGTTTGTAGAAATGTGGGGGACAGGCAAACCGTTGAGAGAATTTTTACATGCAAATGACATGGCAGATGCTTGCGTTCATTTGATGCAAAATTATAATGGAATACAACATGTAAATATCGGTACTGGTGTTGATCTTTCCATTAAAGATCTTGCAGTAATGATCAAAAATATTGTTGGATATACCGGAGAAATTAAACATGATCTCACTAAACCCGACGGCACACCAAGAAAATTAATGGATGTTAGTTTTTTACATTCACTTGGTTGGAAACACAAAATAGAGCTCGAAGAAGGGATTAAAGAAGTATACAAAGAATTCAAAGAGAAAAAAGGGATTAAGGTGTGGTAATTCCGTGATGCAAGAGACACGACAGAAAGAAACAAGAAGTTAAATAAGATATTACAATTGTCTCTATTCAAAAATCAAATATGTTAACCAATTGTTATTATAAAATAGTCCTTATGACATTTTATAATTTACAATGGTTAATGCCAATGCGATTTTTTTTAAACTCATTTTTTAGACTATTAGATTTTCGCCGGCGGTATAAAGCTAATACCATTTTGACGCTTATAGTCATGCTTCTTGCATCTTTTTATTCGAAAGCACAGTTTTACAATTTACCGGGCGACTATAATTTTTCTTTATTAACCGAACGAAAATTAGCGCAAAGAGATTCTTCTATTCATACAGGAATTAAACCATACATCCATTTCTTCTCAAATAAATATGTGCACGAAGCCGATAGTCATGTTATATTTAAATATATTACTGAGGACCCTGCCTTAGATGTGGCTTTTTACAAACATTTAATTTCAGTAGAGCCAAAAGACAACAAATTCAAATTGCGTTTAGATCCTATTCTGAATTTCCAAATTGGTAAAGACCTTGCTGATCCTAAAGGCACAAGGTTAAGTACAAATACAAGAGGTGTGATAGTAAGTGCATATATTGGAAAAGATTTTTATTGTGAATCTATGTTTGTTGAAAATCAATCTTTCTTCCCAAACTATTTAGGAAATTATGTTATGCAAAGTCAGGTTGTGCCAGGACAAGGCCGTTATAAAGTTTTCAAAGAAACAGGATATGATTATGCTTTTTCATCAGGTTTTGTTTCGTATCAACCCAATAAACATTTAAATATTCAGGCTGGGCATGGTAAACAAAAAATTGGAAATGGATATCGTTCTTTGTTGTTGAGTGATAATGCATTAAATTATCCATATTTGCGATTTACGCAACAATGGTTTAAAGGCAGATTGCAATACACAAATATTTATGCTGTATTAATGAATTTGGATTCCGCAGCAAAAAAAATCTCGCCTGATGCCGAACGTTTGTATCAAAAAAAACCAGCAGCATTTCAATATTTGAGTTTAAATGTTACAAAATCAATTAATGTTTCTTTGTTTCAAGGCATTGTTTGGCAGGCCGGAAACTCAGTAAACAAGCAGCAAGTGAACCTTATGTATGCTAATCCACTTATTTTTTCTCAAGCAGCTGTCTATGGTTTAAATAATCCTAACAACGTTGTAGTTGGTGCTGATATAAAAATAAAATTAGCGAATAATTTAAACGCTTATGCACAATTAATGGCAGACGATTTGAGTAACTCAATTTCACTTGGTAATGGTTACGGTTATCAGTTTGGATTAAATTATTTTAACGCATTAAATATTAAGAATTTGTTTTTACAAGCAGAGTACAATAATGTTTCTCAAGCTTCATATATTAGTCCACTCAGTGCCACAACCGATCAATCTTATTCTCATTATAATCAAAGTTTAGCATTTACTCCGGGAACGGGTTCTGAATTGGTATTGATCGCAGATTATAAGAAGAAACGTTTCTTTGGAAACTTTAGGTATCAAAATCAAACAGTGCAACAAAACAAAATGAATTATTACAATACAAATTTAGTGAACGCAACTGTTGGATATCTTATAAATCCTGCATACAATTTAAACATAAGCATGGGTTATGTTTACCGTTACCAGAAATTTTATAACTTTAATCCTTCTAATACAGCCTCTTATTTGTACATTGGCATAAAAACAAATTTATATAATGCGTATTACGATTTTTAAATGTTAGAATTAATACTTGTATACTTAACATCATTTGGTGTGGCTCTTTACGCTACACCCGCTTTAATTCGTGTGGCTATTTTAAAGCGTTTAACGGATGTACCGGTTGAAGATAGAAAAATTCACAAACGATCAATTCCAACTGTTGGCGGTATTATTATTTATGCAGCAACTATGTTCTCATTTGCTTTATGGTATAAGATTGAGGATGGGAAAATGTATGATGAAATTTATAGATCAATTGATGAATTTAAATTAATCATTGCAACAAGTTTGGTTTTATTTTTTGTTGGCGTAAAAGATGATATTATTGGAACAGCTGCTGTAAAAAAATTATTTGCACATATTTTGGTTGCCTTAATTTTGGTTTTAATTGGCAATATTCGCATCACAAGTTTGTATGGTATTTTTGGAGTGTGGGCAATACCATATTGGGCAAGTGTATTTATATCTCTCTTTACTTACGTTGTTGTTGTAAACGCATTTAATTTAGTGGATGGCGTAGATGGCTTGGCGGCCGGTGTTGGATTGATTGCTTGTTTGGCATTTGGCACATGGTTTGTTTTTGCAGGCAATTATTCTTTGGCGGCATTATCATTTTCATTAGCCGGTGCCTTAATGGGTTTTTTGGTTTTCAATTTTGCACCCGCAAAAATTTTTATGGGCGATTCCGGTTCATTAATAATTGGTTTATTTGTTTGTATTCTTGCCATCAAATTAATTGAACTTCCGGTTGAAAAATTAGATAAATTTTGGGTGCATATTTCTAAACCTATGTTTGTAATTGCTGCGGTTATTTATCCTTTGTTAGATACCTTAAGAGTTTTTGTTATTCGTACTCTTAAAGGGCAATCGCCTTTGGTTGCTGATAAAAATCATATTCATCATCATTTATTACATCGTGGTTTAAGTCATGCAAAAACCGTTATTATTATTTATCTTTTTACTTTAGTAACAATTGCCGTTAGTTTACTAGGTTATTTTATTCCCGATGCAAATTTAGCATTAGCCATTTTAGTTGGTGTAGCATTAGTATTTTTATTCTTTGTTTTGATTTTAAATCGTAAACATGAAAAAGTTTCTTAACAAAAAATGCATAAGTCTGTTTTTTGTTACCTGTCTTTTTTTTGCGAAAGCACAAAATGATCCAATCGCAAAAAATTTATTTATTAATTCTGATCTTCAGTTGAGTATCGATTATTGGCATATACAAATGCCTAATCAAACTTTCCATTCTGCCTTTCGACCATACTTAAGC
>Ga0206968_10101_pt1 | contig 25064 bp, 20 predicted proteins | sample Alteio_BWOrgHeat_22_FD_153254 | JGI IMG/M metagenome (GOLD analysis project Ga0206968, IMG submission 153254) | Enriched cells from forest soil in Barre Woods Harvard Forest LTER site, Petersham, Massachusetts, United States -... | ecosystem: Environmental > Terrestrial > Soil > Temperate forest >... | reverse complement strand
CCTGGTGGGCCCACCAAAAGAATGCAGGACGTCGTCGAAAAGAACGTCGGCTATACAGACCTCTAAGCAACGCCAGCGGCTTTCGTTCGGGTTCATGTTGTCTGAGTGAGCCAAATTCAAGTTCAGAGTGACCATTTCGTGGAGAGATCAAACACGAAGAGAAACTGTTGGGTTGCTTACCATCTGGATTGACGATCCTCGCGGCCTGACTGGTCGACTCCAAGAGCCAGCTCCGATCCGGGCCATTGTCCAAAATGATCCGCCGAGGCATGCAGTATCCTGCCCACAGGTGACGCTCGAGTTCAGAGTTTTAGACAGAATCAATTTAATGTTAATTTCCCGCTGAACTATAGTCCCTGCCAAAGTCCCTATTAAGCTTTTGCGGACCTCAGCGTGCCTCTTAAGAATCATGGTTTGCTGATTGGAAAAGTTGTTGATCACGGCCGCCAGCGTTCGTTCCAATTCAATTGCTCTTGGACCACCCAAAGGGTGCTCCGTTGCCTCTACGTCCTCAATGTTGCAACGTAGTCTTTTTGGGGGGAACGTGTCGGACTTCATTTGGATTCGAGCTTGCGAGCAATAACCAACACTCCGCCGGAAATTAGCCAGGGGCTGACTTTACGAAGCGTACTGCACATCACGGTCCCGATCCCGTTAAGTTCGCCTGACGTGCCTGCGCGCAGAAAGGGGAAATCAGTGTGAAGTCCAAATGACAATTCGTTCGGCAGGTAGTCATCCGTGGTACAGCTGATGACTTCGAATCCGGAATTGCGACACAGGTCAGCGAACTCTCGATCACGGAAACGATACTCGTTGAACCGTTGCGGAATTCCCTTTAGGTAGATGTACGCTGACCTCAGTGGATGGGTGATAAGCCGCCGCACCCAGTTGTAGTAGGGCACAGTTACAAACATGTATCCGCCGGGAACCAGGATGCGTGCCATTTCACGAAGAAGGGCCCCCGGCCCTTCGGGAAAGTGTTCTACGACACCCAATGAGAGACAGACATCAATCGATTGATCCTCAAAAGGAAGGTGTCGCACGTCACCTTCTACTGCGCGTCCTCCCCGAGCTTCAAGTTGTTGCAATGCAGGAACGTAGTTATCGACCCCTATAACATCCTCAAAGCCGTTCCGCTGTAAATAAAGTACCCAACTCCCAGAGCCACAGCCCGATTCAACAATACTCGGTTTATTGAATGTGCGTAGAACCGGCAGCAGATGCCCGGCAAGTTCCCGTTTGCCGCACAACTTGATCTCTCGATCCAGGTCGCATTTTGCCCACATATTGGACCACTGCTCTTCGGGGGGGTATACATGGTAGATAGCTGAAGGCATAAGATCTCTTTCTAAGATGCATTATATATATGCACAAACAGTAAAGAGATAGGATTGACTAATCATGATCACTTCCTGAGTCATCCTCTGGTATTTAGTTGCCTGTTTTTTAATCTGTATGTGGCTCATCATATCCGGCAATCAAACTGTGCGTGGTACGGCTGTGAATTATCGCTGAAGTATCGTTGGAGAATGGCATTTTTGGGGTCTGCCTCTCCACCACCGACCACATTATCTATCGCGAGTACCCCACAGTGATCTCTGTTCCGCCGATGGGCTTCACGGCCAGCCTCCCAATCACTTCCCCAGACCGGTTTCTCCACCTAGTTGTTCGTCCCACTTCCTGCTCCGAATCGAACCCCGGTAACAGGGCAGGATGTAACAGAACCTCCTTCCAAGATCGCCGGGGGACGATTAGACGCGCAGCCCGTGAAATTGCAACCAACCTGAGTAGAAGTAGACATTTCAGTTGCGCCGGGAGCGGTCTTATTATTGTTAAATATAGAGCACGTACTTCCGTTCTCTACGGTTTTAACATTCACCACAACCTGATTGTCGACAACGCGAGTAGAGATGCAACTCTGAACATTCATTACTCTTAAATGGCCGTCCGAAGACCCATCTGGGATTGAGTTGTTTGAGATAAGGTTGTTATTAGGTTCGTCACCAGAGATGCCGTTGATCAGAATGTTGTAGTTCTTGTTATTCCAGAGGACATTTTGATCGACATTGAAGCCGCCACTTCCGTTATCAATCATAACCCCCGAAAGAGAATTGGAGTCGCCCTGACCTGGAACTATGGGCAACGTGTCATGCAGCCAGTTGTGATGAATGCGGGTTCCGGACGCGGACTGATTACAACAGGCGTAGATTTCTCCGCCGTCCCGACTAAGCAACATTCCGTTGTATAGATTGTTTTGGCTAATATCCTGATTCTGGACGGCATTAACGAGGATCCCTTGTCGTCCTACATCGGTAATTGTATTGAACTGGATGGTGTTGTTGTCGCCATCCAGATTAATTCCCGACGAATAATTGCCGATGTAGTCAATGTGGTGAATCAGGTTGTTTCTCAGGATATTTCCAGTACCTTCGAGAGCGATCCCAGCCCCGGCGCTATAGTCTATCGTGCTGTTCTCTAGGGTGTTTCCCTGGCCGTTGATAATGATGCCGGTATCTCTAAGATGGGTCAGGAGAATGCTAAAGTTCCCGCCATAGGGATCATCTGCAGCAGGGGGCAAAGTGGTGAAGTGAGAGACATACTTTGCATTGATGCGGTTCAACGTGTTACGCGAACTGAATTCGTCCGTGATAATCGTGCTGGCGAATATGGCGATGTTCGCAATGGTGACGCCCGTCTTCCCACGAAGGTCAAACGCAAAAGGGCGCTCCTTGCCGCGAACGTCGATGTTATTCGGATCAACGCCGCCGGGAGCCATGAAGTACAGTGTCGTCGAGTTGGAATCGTAATACCATTCGCGTTCAGTGTCTAAAGCGTTTCGTGTTCCAAACAGATAATAGAAGCCGTTCGGTGAAGGGCAGATCGCCAAGCAGGTACCAATCTGAACATCAATGCCGATTTGTCCGCCTCTTGACCAAGTGACCGTACCCGTCTCGTGTGAAAAAGGATCGGAGCCACTCCAAAGATGCACCTTGGCCCCCGTCCAATCTACTAACGGCAGGTTAGAGTCAACGATATGGCTACTATTGGTGCCCCCTTTCGCCTTGGCCCAGTTGACATGGAAGAGGTCATCCCCATTTGGCCACCGGGCTTCGGTCATCATCTCACTGCCCACGAAGATCTGATTCGTGTCGTCTGCCTTGAGAGTGACCTTTGCCTTGTACACAGTTCCCTGGTCGAGCGTCCATCCAAGCACTGGATCGGTTCCATCCACAGTTACAGGTTCGAAGTGATATGCAGTAATCGTAATGTTGGAATTGGGTGTAATTGTCTCGCGGTAGGTCCCTGCCCGAACCTCACAGGTGCCACCTTCCGGAATAGTCGAGGCGCAATGCTGGATCGTGCGATAAGGCAGGTCAATCGTGCCTGTATTGGTGTCGTTGCCAGTGGGAGCGACGAAGCGAACTTCGTTCGAGGAAGAGGCAATGACCGTGAGCGAGGCAGGACTGCTTGTAAGCTCTCCAAGAGAATTAGATACAGAGACACTGAAGGAAGATCCAGAGTCTCCGAAGGTAGATAGGGGCGTGACGTAGGTTTCCAGTGTAGCGCCGGTGATCGGCTGACCATTCTTCAGCCACTGGTACGACACGGCACCACTTCCGATGGCCGCGACGGTAAAGATGGCCGGTTCCCCAGCCGCAACCGTCTGGCTCGATGGCTGACCGGTTATGGTAGGAGCATTAAGGCAATTGACGGCCGAGCCACAACCTGTGATCGGCAGGAGTGTAAGGATTATAGGCAGCAACAAGGCTGGGCGCATGAACTATCTCAGATTTCTATTTTCAGCAATCATAGCGCGCCCGCTTCGTCTGTAAAATCGACTAATTTGGTGACGAATCGGAGACGAGTTCACTGTCGTCCAATGATACAGATTCGATTTCCCTCCACCACCCAACAGGAGGGTTCCTGTCATCCAGACTGGAATTTGGCGGAGCACGGCTGATACACTCTACTTTAGTCGGAAACAGCAGGTACGGCTCAACTTAGGAGTCCCTTGGAGGTCAACCTGGGCATTGATTTAAACAATGTGCAGCTTCTAATCGAAGCGCACAGAAGTGGCGTATCCTTCGAACGGATGGCTACACTTGGCCGTCAACGCCTTCTCGGTGATCGTGAAACACTAGTCTGGATTCTGAAAAAATCGGGATACGCGATGTCGAAGGATTGCATTGCTAGACTGCTGTCCCCCTCGACAGAATACTCCGAAGACTTTTTCGCCCTGTTGGGGGCTAAGGAGATCTTTGCGATTGACGTAAGTGACTTCGAGGGCGCAAACATCCTTCATGATATGAACCAGCCCCTCCCGGATAGTTTGATCAGTTCATTTGATCTAGTCTTGGACGGAGGGACACTCGAACACATATTTGACCTACCGACGGCACTGCGCAACGCAACGCGAATGGTGCGGCCGAATGGGCGATTTATATCTCTCACTCAAGCTAACAATTTTTGCGGCCACGGCTTTTATCAGTTCTCACCCGAATTGTTCTATCGGTTCTTATGCCCCAAAAACGGTTATGTTACTGAATACTGCATCATTTGGGAGGATATCCCTAGGTCTCTGTTCTATCGTGTTCCCGATCCAGATGTCGTTGGTACGCGCATCAATCTCACCTCGGAATTTGGCACTAACATGACCGTTCAGGCTAAGTGCATCGGTGAGATGTCGGAGGAGTTCATTCCGCAGCAGAGTGATTATGTACGTCTGTGGGAAGTTCATCCGGGAGAAGCCAGTCTGCTTAGTCGAACCTTTGAACATCGTCGCACTTCGGCCAAGTTTAGGTCTATGCTCAAACAAATTCCAAATCTGCGTGCCGCTGTCCGATTCGCTCGGAGGCTATTCCGGATCCCAACACACCAAGCGATTGCAGAATATCGCAGACTCGGAATTAGAAAGAATGCCATGGGACTTCTTACTCCGCTGAAAAATTTGCGTGTTATTCATTGAACGCAATCAATCTGGCGATTGAACGGTAAGCGCAAATGATCAAAATGTACAAGCCATCATGCTTTTCGCCTGTTGTAAATAAAATGTACTTTTCGCGTGACGCGACCCGCGATGTAGTCAGAGTGCACGGAAATCTTGCTATACCGGGGGTTGAATGAGGGTTTTAGTAACAGGCGGCGCCGGCTATGTCGGCTCTCACGCCGTAAGAGAACTCCTAGCCGCACGACACAATGTAGTTGTATATGACAACTTATCCACCGGTCATCGCGAATTTGTTCAGGACATACCATTGATCGTAGGAGACATTGCCGACTATGACCTCATGCTGAGTGCTCTTCGGGACGTAGATGCAGTGATGCATTTCGCCGCATCAGCATATGTGGGAGAGTCAATAAAGAACCCGCGCAAGTATTTTCGTAATAATGTTGAATCTGCACTACGAATGGTCGATGCCGTTCTTGCGAGCAATGTTAGATTTCTCGTATTCTCGTCAACGTGCGCGGTCTATGGCGTTCAAAAACACCTTCCGATAAAAGAGTTCTTTCCAAAAAACCCGATAAATCCTTATGGAGCTACTAAGCTCTTTTTCGAACAGGTGCTCTCAGCTTACCAGCACTCTCATGGACTAAAGTCCGTATGTCTTCGATATTTCAATGCAGCCGGTGCTCACTCAGCGGGGGAAATTGGCGAATATCATCTACCTGAGACTCATTTAATTCCTCTGGCAATGAAGGCTATTTTGGGAACGGCTCCGCCCTTGGTCATATTTGGCAAAAACATGCCCACCGATGACGGAACTTGCGTACGGGATTATATTCATGTTTCAGATCTCGGAAGGGCACATACCAAGGCGTTGGATTATTTGGCAAGTGGGGGCGAGCCTATTACCCTGAACCTCGGAACAGGAAAAGGAACATCGATTGGCTCCTTGCTTGCTGCTCTAAGAGCTTTGACCGGACGGGAAATTCCGCTCGAGTTTGGTTGTCGGAGAGACGGCGATCCGCCAGAACTTTATGCGGACCCCACACTCGCCCAAGCTATCCTCGATTGGTCACCTGAATTCAGCCTCGAATCCATCCTTGAAACCGCTTGGAAGTGGGAAACATCAGGCTTGCCTAGGCTTCTCTCTTCGACATCCATAAGATAATGATAGCGAAACTTACGCTTACCTCTAGAATAAGCATGGATTAGCGGTCGGCTTCTTCCTTTTTTGTCTCCACCTAACTCTCCGTTTTTTCGACTTCCTCGAGAGTTTTGAACCCAGTTCAGCATGAACTATGTACGTGCTTATCGCTGCTGGAATACCTTCTTGACATGTCTCTTGACGACCTGTGGGACACACCATTTCATCAGCTTACTCGCCGTCAGGTCCTTTGAAAACCAGTGATTGTAGGGTGTCTTCCGTAGGTACTTCCAATATAGACTTCGGTATGGGTGCTTATAGCCAAAATGCCACGGCTTGCTCGCGCCGGAATAGTGAAGGATAACAGGACTTTGCATCGCGGCGGTCAACTCGCTATTGGGAAAGAAGGGGGAATATGCGTCTATCCCTTCTTCAAAAAAAAAGCTTTGAAAGTTGAATTTAGGGTGAAGTTCCTTCCACCTACCATCGACCACCGCGTTTAGGCCACATTGATCCGCGAATTGGATCGCCCACGGCTTCCTCCTCACAACGTCGATGACCCGTTCCTTCAAGTGTTCCTGGCGCCATCTTTCTACATTGATAAGTAGTACGCCTGCATTGAAATATCTGGATCCTTCCGACATTTCGAGATCTTTATGCCCAACGAATCCTGGGGTGTTAGCAGCAGCTAAATAATAATTATCAACATTTATGTTATAGAGTCCGCTTATCGAACCGTTCACAGCGATATCTGCATCGAGATAGAGCACCTTAGGAACGTGCAATTTGTCCGGTATAAAAAGCCTGTAATACGTTTCTCTTTTAAGGTGATGAGGAGTAATAAGCCCATCAAGATCCTGATCGGATATCTTAACATCGAACATATTATTTCCAAATCGCTCGGCGATCGTTTCCAGGTTACGCCAAGTATCCTGGTCTATATCTGCATTTATGACGTAAACGTCTATGGGTAGTTCCTGGTTATTTTCAAAGAGGGAATACATCGCGACCGCCAAATGTTCAACATAACCCTTGTCGGAAGCAAAGACGATGTTCATCCTTGTCGTACACATTATTAAAGGTCTCAGTCTGCTATGAAAAAGCCAATCGGTCTTTTCTAGAAAGCGTACAGTGGAATTCTTTCTTTTCTTAAAGAACGTCCTATTAGTGTAATGCCGGCTTCGTCAGCGAACATACTTACAATGGAAGGACGCCGCGCATGCTGAACTTAATTTGATAAAGTCGGCATTTAAAGCAAACAAATATCTCGCCTCATAGAGAGGTACTCTTATTCCCAGATCTAGAAAAAAGCCAAAACGGAAATACTGCCTTGCCAACCATCGCGAGAGTCTTGCGCTGCGATTTCATGATTGGGCAAATTATCGTGAGCCAAGACCAATACGAGATCAGCGTGGCACACGCAGATCCTATAATGCCAAAACGAGGAATCAACAACAAATTAAGAATTAGGTTGATGGCCGCTCCGCTGAATTGAACGAAGAACATCGTCCGAGTTCTGTTCTCCAGCAGCATCCAGTTAGACCAGGCGCACCCAAGCGATACAGGCACACCGCTCCATATCAGAATGCTTAAAACTCCTGAAGCGGTGACGTATGCTGGTCCATACAGCAATTTAACGATAGGGACAGACAACATAGTCATCGCCAGGGCAAATGCGATGGATAACATTGCTAGAACATTGTAAAGTTTTTGCAGTCTCTCATAGTAAAGCTCTTCACTTTGCTTCTTGCTTTCTACAAGTAGAGGAAACGCAGATCCCGCGATTCCAAGCGGAATAAAGTACCAAATCTCGGCTATTCTTGCTGCTGCAGAATATATCCCTACCTCTTTATCATTCAACATCTGGCCGATCAGAACCTGGTCGACACGCGTAGAAATCATGACAGAGATGCCGCTAAGCATTAGTGGCCAGCTAGCCCAAAGCAGATCGCGCATCACATGGAGCCTGGATCTCCATACCCATACATTCATACCTTGGGCCCGGTAAGCTACAAGAAGAAACAGAGACGTAAAGACAATCTCGCCTAGCGATGCCCAGGCAAAAGCGATGAGAGAAGCAGCAATAAGCACCAAGACTACTTTAACCAGTGCGAACAAGATAAAAGCACTGTTAGCTGCATAGATGGTATATCGCGATTGAACTCTCGACTGGAAGAGAAGATCGATCACATTCAGCGATTGAAAGATAAACGTAGCCGCGGAAAGCCCTACGACCCAAAATGTAAGAGTTTCGCCAGGGCGCATGATAGAGATCGAAGCTAGCACGATCACAAATGCGGTCGATGCTCCAATTAGCTTGAGTACAAAGGCGCTCCCTAAAATCTCATCCCTTTTCTCGGGCGAGTTGACCAATTCACGAACCACAATGCCATCTATTCCAAATGTTGCCAAAGCGCCAAAGAGGGACGTAAACGCAATGGCGTAATTCAGGAGGCCGAAACGCCCGGGACCCAAATATCGGGCTATCCAAACACCGACGAGCAGACCAACTCCCATCCGAAGGATTTTGTCCATAAACAGCCAAGTGCTATTTCCAAGGACGGCCTGCAGATTATGGCGGCCAGACATTCTGACACGCAGAATTCCGGGCAAGTACTTGATCCAAACGGAGTTGATCTTTTGCTGATTCTCGAGAGGCTCTAGCGCAATCTGCGAATCTGAAGGACTTTGACCGTAGTCCGCATTATGCAATTCAAAAACACCTCAGGAACCAACAGTTCTACAGCAATGTATCATAGGGGATATGGCTCCCTTCAGTTCTTCTGCTGTGGCTTCGAGTCGTTCGGTCCAGCGTTTCCGTCATTTCAGGTAGGCAGGTCGGTACTTCAGTTTATGCAGGCAGAAACATTCGAAACTCCGGTGGTGCTTTTTGTCTTCAACCGGCCGCACACTACTCGCAGAGTCTTCGAAGAGATAGCCAAAGTTAAGCCTGCAAGATTGTTGCTAGTGGCGGATGGGCCAAGAGCGGACAAGCCGGGCGAAGTAGAAGCTTGTCAACAAGTGCTTGAAATCATTAGCCGCGTTGATTGGCCCTGCGATGTTTCCACCAACTTTGCCTCCTGCAATTTCGGCTGTCAAGAGCGGATCATCAGCGGATTAGATTGGGTTTTTTCGCTGGTAGTAGAGGCGATCATCTTCGAGGATGATTGTCTTCCGGACCCATCGTTCTTCCCTTTTTGTCGGGAATTGCTGGAAAGATATCGAGGGGATAGGAGAGTAGCCTCTATCTCCGGCACTAATCTAGTGAGTAGCTATCTAAATACACCTGCCAGCTATTTTTTTTCCCAACTGGGTGGAAATTGGGGATGGGCGACCTGGAGATCGGAATGGCAGCATTTTGACAGGCAAATGGAAAAATGGCCTGAGCTCAAGCAAGCGCGAGCTCTTTCAGAGATATTCGGGGATGGGAAAACCGCTGCCTACTGGACTCGGATCTTTGATGATATGTACGAAAATAATGGAAGGAATGCGTGGGATTATCAATGGATGTATACCCATCTAAAAAATAACTCGTTAACGATAATCCCACGTGTCAATCTAGTTTCCAACATTGGCTTCGGGAAGGATGCGACTCACACCAGAGGAGTGGATCCGCGGTTAACACCGCCAAGAACTGCTTTAGAATTTCCGCTCAACCATCCATCGCATTTCATTCCATTGCGCAGTATGGACCGTCATTTTCAGGACCTCCTAACTCCGCCAATTTTCCATCGTGTTTCAAGTGAAATACGCCGAGTTGCAGGCCGTCTACTTCGCTGACCGGTGTTACGGAGAATTGATCTTGACTCGAGAGAGCAGAATTCAACTGAACAATTGGTGGAAAGAAAATGATCTTTATCTTGAAAACGATCCGCAAGATTTTCCGTATACCTTCCTACCTTAATGAAAAATTGGAGCTCCTTCGCAAGAAGGATGGATGCGTCCTTGGAGAGGGCGCATGCTTACACCCCGCAAGTCGTGTGGAGAATATCCAGGCAAGACGGGAGGCTATAGTAATCGGAGCGCACTCTCACATACTTGGACAGCTTATTGTTTTGGGCCATGGCGGAAATATTAAGATCGGCGAGTCTTGTTTTTTTGGGGAACAATCACGTATTTGGTCCGCTGATTCGATCACAGTGGGTGACAGAGTTCTCATCTCTCACAATGTAAATATTCACGACTACAACTCCCACTCTCTATCCGCTCATCGTCGCCATTTGCACTTTAATGAAATCTTTTCCAACGGTCACCCAAATAAACTCGAAGATGTTCCTTCTGCACCAATCGTAATCGAAGACGATGTCTGGATAGGTCTCAATTCTACGATTCTCAAAGGGGTAACGATAGGAAGAGGTGCGGTCGTTGGAGCAGCCACCGTTGTGACAAAGGATGTCCCGGCCTTTGCAATTGTGGCTGGCAATCCAGCTAGAATAATCGGTAAGGCAAGTCCGTAGCTTTCGGACAACAACAGGTAGGACTGATTCAGAGGTATATTGAATGTTTTTTTCCGCTTTGAAAGCTGGCTCCCGACGTCTTCACTCCATCGAAGAGCGCTGCAAAAAAATACAACAAGCGCTGGGAAGGATTGAGACACGACAACTGTGTAATCTCCCGGTAGCGGACATCCAGAGAGCGGAGTTTAGAACATTTTCTCAATGGGGTGAAGATGGCATTCTGCAGCATCTTTTGCGACATATCCCAGGTACCAGGAAGGTCTTTGTCGAATTTGGCGTGGAGAATTACACGGAATCGAACACGCGGTTTCTGCTCACCAACGACAACTGGGCAGGTCTGGTAATTGATGGAAGCGCGCAGAATGTCGACTACATTAAGAGAGACGAAATCTACTGGCGATTCAATCTCAAAGCTGAACATTCTTTCATAACCAAAGAAAACATCAACGACCTCATCCGTCGCAATGGCATCGAAGGAGAAATTGGCCTATTGTCAATAGACATCGATGGCAATGATTACTGGGTTTGGGAGGCCATTGATGTCGTCGTTCCGAGTATCATTGTAGTGGAATACAATGCCCGTTTCGGTCTCGAGAAGTCTGTAACTGTTCCCTACGACGCCGGTTTCGTCAGGAGCGTCGCACATCACTCGAATATTTATTATGGTGCATCACTAGCGGCCCTCTGTCTTCTGGGCAAGCGAAAGGGATACTCGTTCGTCGGATGCAATACTGCTGGCAACAACGCATTCTTTATACGAAGTGATTTGAAACCAGCTACCCTTCCAGAACTCACACCTGCGGAAGGCTTTGTCATGTCGCAGTTCCGTGAGTCCCGCAATGCCGATGGAACGTTGTGTTTTCTGACCCACGCACAAGAAGTTGCCATTCTCAACGAACTCCCCTTAGTCGAGGTTTCCTAGAATGGGGGGCCTTAGCGTAGTCGTGACAGGAGCGAATGGTTTCATGGGGCGTCATGTTGCGCGTTGTTTCGCACGGCTGGGGCATAGCGTTCTGGGCATTGGCCACGGGGAATGGCAAGAGGAAGAATGGGAGTTGTGGGGGTTGAGTGAGTGGCACTGCGCCGACGTGACACTACAAACGCTAAGGCAATATGCTGGGCAACCAAACGCGATTGTCCATTGCGCAGGGGGTGGATCTGTGCCGTTCTCCATCGAAGACCCACTTGCTGATTTTGAGCGCACGGTTGAAACCACAGCCCATGTCCTCGAATATGTCCGCACATCCGCGCCTTCCTGCCGCGTTGTTTACCCCTCCAGCGCAAGCGTTTATGGGACAGTGAAAACCGTTCCCATCCGGGAGGATTGTCCCGCGGCGCCCATCTCGCAGTACGGTACCCACAAGCTGATGGCGGAGCAGATGATGACATCTTACTCTCGGCAGTTCGGAATCTCGGCGGCGATAGTGCGCCTCTTCTCAGTCTATGGGTGCGGTTTGCGCAAGCAACTGCTGTGGGATGCCTGCCGCAAGTTCGCAAATAACGAATGCACCTTTATGGGCACAGGAGACGAAGTGCGTGATTGGCTCCATGTGGAAGACGCGGCTACCCTTCTCATTGCTGCGGTCCAACACGCTTCCCCCGAATGCCCGACGATCAACGGTGGCAGTGGGCAAGGTGTCACCGTGCGCGATGTGCTCCTGTGTTTGGGCAGCAGCCTTCTTCAAACAAAAACTTTACCGACGTTCTCCGGAGCACAAAGGACAGGCGATCCAGCCCGGTATATTGCTGATACTGAGAATTCAAAGGAATGGGGATGGATGCCGACGCGCCAGTGGACAGAGGGTATTGAGGAATACGCCGCCTGGTGGAAGAGGAATTGTCTGTGAGCAACGGCGAAAGTACCCGCGTTGCATTCATTCTCCCCTTGGTCGATTGGCTCGGAGGCCGCAATTACCTACGAAATCTTTTTGCCGCACTCGGCACTTTATCGGCAAATCCAATTACTCCCGTGATTTTTGCCGGGAAACGCCAATGCGACGCTCTTGCGGATTTTCCCGCGATCGAAGTCATCCAGACATCCATCCTCGACAGGAAGAGTCCCGGTTGGATCATGCGCAAGATTATTGAAAAAACGACTGCGCGGGACGCAATCTTGCAAAGACTACTGAAAAAGCACGATATCTCTGTACTCTCCCATTCCCCCCATCTCGGCCGACAAACGGCGGTCAAGACAATCGGATGGATCCCCGATTTTCAACATCTCCATTTGCCTGAGCTTTTCACCCCTGAGGAACGCCTCCATCGCGACCGGCAATACACGGAGTTTTGTATGCTTTGCGATAAAATTATCGTTAGCAGCGAATTTGCGCGCGCGGATCTGCTGAGATTTTCGCCGGCACACGCTCATAAGATTGAAGTGCTGCAATTCGTCGCCAGTCCGTTATCCACTGCCCGCGCGGCCAGTCTTCAATTTTGGGCCCACAAAAATCATCGAGTGGTCCTGAGTGCGCTACAGATATTGAAGCGTCGCAATGACCGGCTCTTAGTTCTGGCCACCGGCTCGACAGAAGATTATCGAAACCCGTCTTTTTTTCCTTCGCTCATGGAATACGCGGCAGAATGCAATGTGCTGGATTGTTTTCGCGTCCTAGGCAAAATTCCTTTCGACCATCTCGTCGGTCTCATGCAACACGCGGTTGCTTTCATCAACCCATCGCGATTTGAAGGATGGAGCACAAGCGTCGAAGAGGCGAAGTCCATGGGGAAACAGATTGTGCTCTCCGACATCCCTGGCCACCGCGAGCAGGCACCAGAACGGGGATTTTTCTTCCCGATGGACGATCCACAAACTCTAGCGGCGGCCATGATCGCTGCGTACAATGGATGGTACCAGGAAGATGTGGCCGCGCAAGACGCAGCCATTAGCCGTTGTCTGAATCGGCAGCGCCAATACGCGGAAGGCTATTTCCAAATCGTCCAGCGGGCGTTACGACACAATATTTCTTAGCTCTGATTTGGCACTAACGCGTATTTGATAGGATTTTTCAATGCAAATAGATGTTGCATTCTGCGGCGGGAAACGGCTAGAGAAACACTTAGATAAGAGTGGACTACGCGTCCCCGTCTTCACCGTAGTAACCGCCATTTTTAATGGCGCTCAAGACCTGGAGCGAACAATCCTTAGCGTCATAAATCAGAGTTACAATGACGTCGAGTACATCATTATCGATGGTGGGTCATCGGATGGAACTCTCGACATCCTCCGCAAATATGAGTATGCGGTCGACTACTGGATTAGCGAACGGGACAAAGGTATTTACGACGCTTTCAATAAAGCGTGTCATCTAATTACGGGCCAATGGACGATATTCCTTGGCGCGGGAGACGTATTCCATGATACCGAGGTCCTTGCGAAAATATACGACACAGTGCAGGACGTCGGGAAAGATACTGAAATCATTTACGGAAAAGTATCTCTCACTAATAATAGGAATACACCTCTCAAATCTTTGAATCGACCCTGGGCCCAAATGTCGGACCAATGGCGTGGCGGTCGGCCTATGCTACCTCATCACCAGGGGGTCTTTCTCAGAAAGACGATCCTTTCATCCGAAGATCCATTCGATACCCGTTATAGGATCGCAGCTGACAGTAAGTTGATCTACAAAAGCATTAAGAGTGTAGATCCCGTTTTCGCTAACGTCATTGTCGCTTCTGTACCGCTGGGTGGATTGAGTACCGCGCCAAAATATGTTCTAGCTACCGCAAACGAGATCGTTCGAATCAACTTTGAATTGGGGTTCACCAATTATCCCCATCAAATTTGGTTTTACCTCAAGGCCATCTTCAAGCGGTGGATATTCAGCTTTGCAGGAGATACAGCTTCAAAACGTTGTATTGACAAGTATCGACGATTAACAGGTCGTGCAAGCAAGTGGAACTTATAAAGTTGAACGTGCGCCTAATTGTGATAGGAGATCGTTGTGTTCTCTGATATCGGTGGTCACCAAGGATAAAGTATTAGGCTGAAGGGCAGTGCGTTTTATTCGTTGTCCAGAAAATAACTGCGGCACAAATCGAATCCCATGAAATCGACTACCGAAAAACATCGCAGAATCTTCACTGCGCTCCTAATTTGCTTCATTATTGCAATACCACTCAACAGCTCTTATGAAATCATAGCAATGCTTAACGGAACTCTTGTTCCTGACCCTGATATGACCTCCTGGTCGACTGTCCTTACACCGCTCTACATAAAGGCATTGAAGGACGTATTTCTTGGACTGACAGTATTATTGCTTATCGCAAGCTACCTCAGATCACCCGCAAAGAGACGGATTTTTTTTACAAGCCCCTTCATCATCCTGAATACAGTCAGTGTTGTGCTCATTTTGAACGCCATGTATTCCTTAAGCTTTATGCCTCCAGATATTGTATTTATGGGCATTCGGGGATATTGGTCAATCGCCTTCGTCTACGCTGGAGCTATGTATTGGGATTACAGCGAACGTAGTATCTATCCATACCTCCTTGCGGTTTTCTTTCTTCACTTTCTCGTCCAGATAATGGAACGTATCGCAGGGGTTGGCCAGGATGTCTATTTTGCATCCAGAAGTCCTGGCCTGTTCATGATTCCCGCTACTGCTGGAGCGTTCGCACTTCTAGTGCATTACTTCGCGATAAGATTTAAGAGTACCCCACTAAAGCTACTAACCTTGATATCTCTACTACTATCGAACAGCACAGCTGGGTTACTGATTTTTGTTGCTTACTATATCTATGATTACCGCAACAAACTGAGGCCTAAGGTCCTTTACTATCCGTTATATATAGTTACCATTTCCGCACTATGCTACGGTCTAATCACCAATCTTGACGAACTGACAGGCCGTGGAGGGGGCGCTTCGTCCTCCGCGCTTACTAGGCTTGGCATTCTATATCTTGCCCTTTCCAATTGGACAAGTCTGATTTTTGGAATTGGGATGGGTATTGCAACTTCGCAGGCATATCTGTCTGGTTACGGCAACGCGATCATCGCAGACAACACATATGTCGGAATGCTCTATAACGCTGGAATAGTTCCTGCTCTCCTAATGCTAGGATTTGCTTTTTTATCTTTTCGCCTTTTCAATAACAAGCTTCTGGCTCTTTTGTTACTGGGATACTCAATGACGACCGTTATCTTTGAGCTTAATCCCGTAATCCAGGTTCTGCTGATTCTTCTGGGATCTGAGATCGGACGAAAATATGCAACAACCGCAAAGGAGACCATTCCACGGGAAAGTAGGATTAGCAATATGTTCCGGCCTCCTCTCACTTCTTTGAATCGAGCGCGAACAGATGGAGTCAAATGTTGAGCCAGAGAGGCATAAACCTGGTTGCGGAGGCTCGCATCGCCGGCTCTACGGCCTAGCAAGTAAAATAACGCCGATGAAGGTTCTACTGATTACAGGGTCCTATCCTCCCGACATTTGCGGAGTCGCCGACTATACTGCTCGGTTGAAAGAAAGCCTAGAAAGGGCTGGGGCAGAGGTAACTGTCTATACGGGGAGGCGCTGGGGCTTAAGAAATTCTGCTGATATCGTGCGAGAAATTTCAGCTACTAGCGCGGATATTTTCCACATCCAGTACCCCACGACAGGCTATGGGTGGAAGTTCGGACCGCAGCTAATCAGCTTGTTGCGCCCGCTAGTAGTATCCCTCCATGAATGCAGCCAGGCACACGTACTTCGCCAGCTATCTCTTTACCCGTTCTCTTTACGCTCACCAAGAATTATTTTTACAAATGAATACGAGCAGGGATATGCCCAGCGCTTTGCACCGTGGATTAAATCCCGGAGCACCCTAATCCCGATTGGCAGCAACATCCCAATCGCGATGAGTCAACCGAAGCACTCGGGCAAAATATTGACCTACTTCGGACTGATTCGACCACAAAAAGGGATCGAACAATTACTGGCTGTGGCACGCATCTTCAAAAAGCAGAGAAAAGGGTTCGGCATACGCATGATAGGCACCGTGATGCCCGGTCATGAGCAGTACTACAAGTACTTGCAAAATGAAGCACAGGATCTGCCCGTCCAGTGGATTCTGGGTCTAGCTGGCGACAAACTGGCACGAACCCTAGCCGAGACCGAGGTGGCCTACCTTCCATTTGAAGACGGCGCATCGGAAAGGCGATCCAGTTTGATTGCGATGCTCACTAACGGTGCCGCAGTGATTACTACTCGTGGACGGCATACACCGTCCGCAATGATAGGAGCTGTTCTCCTGACCAATTCACCAGATCAAGCGGCGGTCCTTGCTGAAGAGCTCTACGACAATCCTGAGAGAAGGGCCGCGCTACAGCTTAAGGCAGCTGTCTACGCCAAGAAATTTGCATGGGACAACATTGCTACCGAACACATAGCTGTTTATCAAGAATTGATTTCAGCGAATCGCAAATAATCTTCAGTCTTTTGGCATATCATATCCCGTTATCAATGCATCCCTGATAAGGGGAAGGCAAAAGGGTAGCTTTCTATGCGTGTTCCCCGCTGGAAGGCTGCGGGAAACGACTTCTCTTCAAATTCTTCAGAGCATCTACTAGAACGACCCAGAATGCCCCCACCGCCAAACCCACAAATAAGCTCGCCAGAACCAGCAGTGTTCTATGTGGGCCCGATTTCTTGTCCGGAACGATCGCTTTGTCGACAACCTGCAATACAGGGGCTTCGCGCGATTCATCAAGTCTGGCCTGGTCATACTGTCGCGCTAATAGTTGAAACAAAGTTTCGTGGTACTTGACATCACGCTGCTTGCGGACATATTCGAGAGCAAATTCAGGAACCTTCGCCGTGGGAGCCTGCACGCTTCCAGGGCTCCTTCGAGAAGAATCGCTCTCCATCTTTCGCAACTGCGACTGTAGATTCTCAATCTCGGTCTGGGTGCGAACTACTGCGGGATTCTGATCGGTGGCACCCTCTTGCAGGACACTCAGCTCCACCTGTCGACTCGTAATCTGAGCTCGCAGCTGCTGGATTGCCTCAATTGCCATTTCGGCCTGCCCCCCAGGGGCAATCATTCCTGTTTGCTCTTCCGTTCTTTTCAGTTCTATTTCCGCGTCCGCAAGAACATCTTTTTCATGAGTAAGTTGTTGCTCGAAGAAGACTCGCCGTTGACCAGCCTCTGTCAGGGCTAACCTCCCGTTCTGCTCGTACAAAGCTTCTAGATATCCATTTGCGAGACTAGCGGCACGATTAGGATCCTTATCCACAACGCTGATGGTAATGAGGGAATCTTTGCCAGCGACGAAATTGCTGTTTCCTTTCAACACCTTCTCAGTATCACTCAACCTTTTGGTCTTATAAACGTGCTGTAAATCAAAGCGCTTGATCAGGGTGTCTGCGACGGTACGGCTGCCGAGAATACCGATATAAACATCCGCTGGATTTTTGATCCCCCCAAGAGCGCCGAGCGCACCGAATGATCCCAGTTGACCTGTTAACTGAGCCATTGAGCTTCCTGGTGCGGATTGCGGGGGTAGAAAAACCGCCTGTGCGGTATACGTGGGCTTCAAAACGAAGAACACGATCAATGTAGTCAAAACAGCTGTCGTGGCTGTAAATCGCAAAATTGTCTTCTTATTTTGCCAGAGCAGAAGACCAATCTGAATAAGATCAATTCCTTCCTCCGTGGAAGAATGATCCAGACCCACCGATCCCTCCTCCGCTTGAGGGGTACCTTCGAAAGCGTTTTGCCGAATATCGAGCTGCAATTCTGAGATCTCCTTTAAAGCATACTATCGACAGTTGCAATGGCTCTATCGAAGTGTCGAAATCTGGGCCAATCGACACAATGTTGAAACGTTGCTTCCCGAGATCCAATAAGTCATGAAGTGCGTTATATATTCTCGGAAAAATGACGGCGATTGAGGCTAAAGTGGGTACACTCGTGGTACACACCTCAGCTTTACGCACCTGCAGCGAATTGTTCTCAACTACGAGTTACTGACTACTTACGGCTGCGCTCAATTGCACTCACATTTAATTTATTTTCATACACTTATGCCGCGAGGGTCAAACTGTCTTTGCCTCGCCGAATTGTATTGTTTGCCGACATAACCGGACGCAGGGTGCGTGTAGTGAATGAACAAGTTTTGCCGTTGAAATTCGTTGCAGTGTCCGTGAAATGAATATCAGCCAACTGGCAGAGCCGAGTACGCGTCGGACAGCGCGTTCGAGCAGACAGCGCATTTTGCATATGACGCTACACAAGACCAGCGTATCTTGAATTCTCGCCCGGATACGAAGAATGTGGCGGATTCGACTCATTTGTGATGAGATTTCCCGTGCCGCGAAAGCTCCCAAAAGCGCGAGGCACATGCTGGAGAACGATATGGATGTAGGCGAGTGAGAAGCTTTCCTCAGCGAAGTGGCAGCTCGTGTATCAGAGTGAACCACATACTGGCAGTGTTGCGTATTGGTTGAAAGAATCTGCTTTTCGGTCATCCACGTGAGATGTCCCTACCCGCACAAGAGGCAAGACGTCGCCCAGAGCCTGCGTTAGGCGGCCAGCCCCGCATCCAGAATCCAATGCCGCCCAGTCGAAACTGAGAATGCAGCTTATGCCGGCCAGATGGCTCATGACGATCTTAATTCGGCTCCTCAGGTGCGCATGAACTCTGGAATACTACTTTGGCATTGTTGACGATGCATGAACTATTCTGTACGTATCTCGATTCGAGGTCCCTTCCGGGAGACGGTATGTATTGAGACAGCAGAATGGAGATATCTGAAGTCTACTATCCTATGACATATGCAATCGCTATTCCTACACTTAATGCCGCAGCGGAGTGGTCCAATTTCGTACATGCATTAGTAGCTGCAATTGATCCACAATCCGTACTAATCGTAGATTCGGAATCTACGGATGAAACCATCGATCTGTCTAATATGGCTGGTTTTCGTACACATACAATTCCGAAAAGCCAGTTCGATCATGGAAGTACGCGGCAATTAGCGGTGGAGTTGCTGCCAGACGTAGACATAATCATATTTATGACTCAAGATGCGGTGTTGGCCGATCGTTCTTCGATCAGTAGATTGCTTGCATCTTTTGCTGATCAAAATGTTGCTGCAGCCTTTGGGCGTCAACTGCCACGTCTCACCGCAAATCCGATCGAATCCCATGCTCGTCTTTTCAACTACTCGGCACAATCGGACGTGCGTACATTAGGGAGCAGAGTACAGTTAGGATTTAAGACTATCTTTATTTCAAATTCATTTGCCGCCTATCGTCGAGACGCATTAATATCGGTCGGTGGTTTCCCCCACAATGTGATCTTTGGAGAGGACACTATTACTGCAGCTAAGTTGCTTCTGTCTGGTTGGAAGATCGCCTACGTTGCAGAAGCACAAGTCTATCACTCTCACAGTTACACTTGGATGCAGGAATTCAGACGCTACTTTGATATCGGAGTTTTGCACACGCGTGAGAATTGGCTTCTCAAGGAATTTGGAGATACGAGCGGTGAAGGCGGCCGTTTTGTGCGATCGGAGATAAGATATCTCTTGCCAAAAAATTGGTGGCTTGTACCATCAGCTTTAATACGAAATGTGCTCAAACTACTAGGATACAGACTTGGGCGTATTGAAAATAGATTGAGCCTAAAGTGGAAACGTAGAATGAGTATGCACTCTCACTTTTGGAAAGTAGAGACTTGGCCTTCAAAGTAGAACACTTCAAGATCTCACTTTAGTTGGAGCTCCCGGGTCCACCAATAAACCCTACAACTTAGTCGTATTCAAGAATGTGCGGGGCAGGCCAAGCAAGCGTTCCATCCTTCCGGATGTAGTACATAAAGACCTTGTGGTCTCCGTTCACTCGCACCCCAACAATAATCCCGCTCCCAAACGTGCCGGATCCATCAGTCTTTGAAATATCCACGTGATGCGACACAATCGGCGCCTTCACTGGACTCTCCGTTGTCCAGTCCTCAGTAAATCGCTGCAACGGATAGTCTGCGTGCTTCTCCGGATGCTGCTGCCAATCCGGATCGTTCGTATAAATCGCGAACGCTGTGCCGTAGTTCTTTGACTCAAGCGCGCTGAAAAACCTATCCACCTTATGCTCCGCAGATAGGTTCGAGAAGAACCACCCATGCCCCAGCGCATAGCCGCCAAATCCGATCACGACAGTGAGCACCACCAAAACTCCAACGGCGATCAACAAATTGCGGTTCCGCGTGTCGCGAGTGCTATCGTACTCCGGTGCATCCATCAGGCTCATCGTTCTTGTCCTTGATCCATCAGATTTATTAGACACCAGTGTCCGCCAAATCGGTTGCTATCTTAGCCTCTCGGCGTCTGTCGCAAGCCATCGTCGCATCAGCCGCAGGTGATGCTCCATATGCGCAACATAATCTTCAATCAAGAATCCTAGCGTCACGGTCTCTCCTTCGACCACGCCCATATTGGCGAGGCAAACTTTCTCGATATTCCGAATCATCCACGCCACCTGCTCATTCAGAGCAAACCACAAGCCCAAAACCTGCGACCACTCTCGCTCCGCATAATGCTGGAGACGTACCCAGGCCATCTGCTCGTATCCCTGCAGACTGAGCCCATCCTCAATCTGCATCCGTACAATTCTTCCCAGATTATTCACCGCTGAATCGATCAGATGCCCGATCACCTGTTTGCCGCTCCACTTCCCTTCACGCTCCGCCACACTCGCCTCTGCCTCGGAGATCGTCAGCAGCCACGGCATTGCGCCGCGCAGCACGGCAATCAGTCGGTCGCTCAACTCTGCCGGATCGAGCAATCCCGCCCCTGTCTCACTCGCATACTTCACCATGCAAACTCCTCGCGATACAGCCCAGACTCAACTACGGACGCCAGCAAGTATACCGACAACACTCAAACCCTACCGACACCTTCGCCCTCAGCTTCTCCGGAAATCCTCTCAGATAAGCCAGCCGACTCTGCCGGTGCCCAGTTGCGCGCGCTCCGCGTCTTCACCTCGACAAAGCAAAGCCACTCTCCATCCGATCAGATCGACATCGCCCCCAGCTACGCGCTCTTAGCTACGCGCTCTTCCCTTCGTCGTGCAACAACGTTATAGGCCATCTTCCTCAGATGAAACAAAGCCTCTTGTTCGCCCGTCGCCCTGTGCGCAGCGGTCTTCGTCCCTTGTCTCCGCGCAGCCAACGCGCCGGTCCGTCGCATCGCGCACGTCTGAAGATCGATCCAAACTTTGCTTACCGTCGCGACCGTCTCCACCTTCACCCACTAACCTCTGCAGTAGCAGAGCCTATCTTCGAATCGAAATTCTACAACAACTCCAGAGTCTCCGGCGTAGCATGAACCCATGAACGTAATTCTCTTCGGAGCAAAGCCGCTTCTATGTTCCGTCCCGGCATCATCCAGCCTCTTCACGGCATCAGGTCGAAGACTCGTCTCTACCAGGCCTTCTACACGATCTTCCGGCCCATGTTTCCGCTTCTGAAATCCGCCTTCCCGAAATCTGTCACGACCACAGAACAACTGGGCCGTGCGATGCTTCAGGTCGCCGGGCGTGGATACCCAAAGCCAATTCTCGAAGCCCAAGACATGCGCGACGTAAAGAGCGTCTTGTACCTATGGGTGATTGTGACTTGGGTACCAAACCTAGAAAATTGAGAGCGATCGTTCGCGAAATCAGTCCTTCCTGAACGCTAATGTGGCAGCCGGTGTCGAGATTTGGAAGCGGAACATATTAGTTATGTGGTATTTGCGCGTCCCAGGCCCCTGTAGTTTTGCTGTCTTGCTGATCGCATGGATCGGTTCGCCAACGTGCGCGCAGACCTCGAACAGCCAGCCAACTCTAAACTTCAAACCTGCACTTTTCGCCTCTTCCCAGTCCGACTCGGCAACAGCCGGTCCGGTCACCGGTCACGAAACCACCGATCCCCCGGCCGGATTGCCGGAGTCGCCCGCCTCTCACATCGCCAGCCAAATAATCGAACCGACCAACGCAGGAAGCATCCTCGGCACCGTCGTGGATCCAAACGGCGCCGAAGTCGCCAACGCTCTCGTCACACTCGAAAATGAAGACACACGCATCCAGCGCACGCTGATTACGGACAGTGCAGGCTTCTTCAAATTCGAAGCCGTCGAGCCCGGGCGATTTCACCTGACAGTCTCCTCATCCGGCTATGCGCGGTGGATCGCCGACGATCTCACCATCCAGAACGGCCAGTCCTACGATGTCCCCGAGGTCGCGCTCCACATCGCCTCGGCGACATCCGAGGTTGAAATCATCGCCACCGGCCACGAGATCGCCGAAGACCAGATGCACTACGCCGAAAAGCAGCGCGTCCTCGGCATCTTCCCCAATTTCTATGCCTCGTACGTCTGGCACGCGGCACCACTCAGCTCTGGGCAGAAGTTCCGTCTCGCACTAAGAACAACAGTCGATCCCGTCTCTATCGCGATCCCAGCAGTCGTTGCCGGCGTCGAGCAGTCGCAGAATAGTTACGACGGATTCGGCCAAGGTGCTCAGGGCTTTGCGAAACGTTTCGGCGCCGCATCGGCAGACACCGCCATCAGCACCGTACTCACCGATGCTGTCTTTCCAACGATCTTCCGTCAGGATCCCCGCTACTTCTACAAAGGAACAGGCAGTGTCATCTCGCGAGCCATGTACGCCATCTCCACCGTCGTCATCTGTCGGGGCGACAACGGCCGCTGGCAGCCAAACTATTCCAATCTGGTAGGAAACCTCGCTTCAGCAAGCATCTCCAACACGTACTACCCGTCGAGTGATCGCAACGGAGCGCGCCTGACGATCAACAACTGGCTCATCGGAGACGCCTCCGGCGCAATCAGCTCCCTGTTCCAGGAGTTCCTCGTCAAAAAAATATCTCGCGGCGTCCAGTCTCTGCCAGACTCTGAACTGGGTACAAAGTAACTCCCGAAAGACCCACGAACCCCTCCATCTCCCCTGAATTCCCTCGGAAAAAGTCAACCCATTGCCTCCGTTGCCCGACCCTGCGATACTTAATCGTGCACACCACGCACAAACTTCCAATCCATCTCAAGAGGTCGCGGAAATGTCTGCCAAGTACATCTTCGTAACGGGCGGTGTTGTGTCTTCGTTAGGAAAAGGTCTCGCCGCAGCCTCCATCGGTTGCTTGCTTGAGGCCCGCGGACTCCGCGTCAACCTCATGAAGTTCGACCCCTACCTCAACGTTGACCCCGGCACCATGTCGCCTTTCCAGCACGGTGAAGTCTTCGTCACCGACGACGGCGCTGAAACCGACCTCGACCTCGGCCACTACGAACGCTTTACTCACGCGCATCTGTCCCGCGACAACAACCTCACCACCGGCCGCATCTACGAACAGATCATCACCAAAGAACGTCGCGGGGACTACCTCGGTAAAACCGTCCAGGTCATCCCCCACGTCACCAACGAAATCAAGAACGCCATGCGCAAGGTCGCAGCCGATACTGACGTGGCCATCGTCGAAATCGGCGGCACCGTAGGCGACATCGAATCGTTGCCCTTCCTTGAAGCCATCCGTCAGATGCGCCAGGATCTCGGCCGCGAAAACACCTGCTTCGTCCACGTCACCCTCATCCCTTGGATCGCTGCAGCACAGGAACTCAAAACAAAGCCCACACAGCACTCCGTAAAAGAGATGCTCTCCATCGGTATCCAGCCCGACATCCTGCTCTGCCGCTCCGACCGCGCCGTCCCTCGCGAGATGCGCCAGAAGATAGCTCTCTTCTGCAACGTCGAAGAGCCCGCCGTCATCGCCGCACGCGACGTCGCCAGCATCTACGAAGTCCCGCTCACCTTCGCCGCCGAAGGCGTCGACTGCCTCGCTCTCAAATACCTTCGCATCGAAGCCAAAGCACCCGACCTGTCCAAGTGGCAGGACATCGTCTACCGCGCCTACAACCCGAAAGACGATGTCAATATTGCCATCGTCGGCAAATACGTCGAGTACGAAGACAGCTACAAATCACTCAAAGAAGCTCTCGTCCACGGAGCACTTGCGCATAATCTCAAACTCCGCGTCACATGGATCGAAGCCGAAGGCCTTGAAACCCACGACACCGAAGGCCGCCCGACTCTCGAATACCAACACCAGCTTGAAGGATTCGACGGCATCCTCGTCCCCGGCGGCTTCGGCAAGCGCGGCATCGAGGGCATGCTCAACGCCATCCGCTATGCCCGCGAGACCAACACGCCTTACTTCGGCATCTGCCTCGGCATGCAGACCGCCTGCATCGAGTACGCACGCAACGTCTGCGGACTGAAAGAAGCCAACTCCTCCGAATTCGATCCCGCCACTCCCTACCGCATCATCTACAAGCTCCGCGAGCTCACCGGCGTCGAAGAGATGGGCGGCACCATGCGCCTCGGCGCATGGGACTGCGTCCTCGCTCCTGACTCTCTCGCCGCAAAGGCCTACGGCACCACCGACATCTCCGAACGCCACCGCCATCGTTACGAGTTCAATCGCGAGTACGAAGCCGTCCTCACCGGTGCAGGCCTTCGCATCACCGGCACCACCCCCGACTCAACC
>Ga0206968_10100_pt1 | contig 25147 bp, 20 predicted proteins | sample Alteio_BWOrgHeat_22_FD_153254 | JGI IMG/M metagenome (GOLD analysis project Ga0206968, IMG submission 153254) | Enriched cells from forest soil in Barre Woods Harvard Forest LTER site, Petersham, Massachusetts, United States -... | ecosystem: Environmental > Terrestrial > Soil > Temperate forest >... | reverse complement strand
GAAAAACAAAAACCAAATCGTAAATTTTTCTCAGTACTTCCTTTTTTTGTTGGATGGTATAATATGTTTAATGACTCTATTGTTAATCTTAAAAAAGAAAAAAGGAACATTGAGTATGATAAAATTAACGCGCGAAGAATTCAAAAATCTAATCTTAAAAATGCTGAACGGGAAAAAAAGGGAAAGGAACCTATTACACCAAAGTTACTGAGTAAAGATGAACCAACGCAGCGTGAAAACCTCAGAGGAATTGGCGAAGCACCTGTTATATTGGATACAGCCTTAACTAATCAAACGGCAAGGCAATTGCGCATGTTTTTATTTAGCAAAGGTTTTTTTAATAGTCGAGTTGATTGGTGTATTGATTTTAGACAAAAGAAAGTATCTGGAAAGATAAAAAAACAAAAAGCCTATCTCACCTATGAGATTGAGCCTTATTATCAATATTACATAAACAGACTAACGTACGTGCTTGAAGATAAAAAAATAGCAGATCTGTTTTATGCAGATACAGTTAATTCGTTAATTAAGAGAGGAAATAAATATGATTCGCAAACATTGCAAGATGAACGACAAAGAATAACTAATTTGTTTTTAAATAAAGGATATTATTATTTTGAAAGTGCTTATGTCAATTTTAACGTGGATAGCAATTATGCGGGCAACTTTGTTTCTGTTGAATTAATCATTCGTCAATTCTCACGAAATTACAATAGTTCAAGTGATTCAATTGTTTATGTAAATCATACTAAGTATAAAATAAATGAAGTGTACGTAATAACCGAACCTGTTGTTGGTAATATTAAAGACCTTTCTTTTAAAGATACAACTGTGATTGCAGGACATACAATAAAATTTGTTCATAACGAGCCTTTGAAATTTAAACCATCGCTACTTGTTGATTTCATTAAGATAGAAAAAGGTGCTTTATTTATTAAAGATACGGCCGAAGCCACTTTTAAAAGTTTATTGGGCTTGGGTATTTTTAAAGGTGTTACAATTCAATTCATAAAGAATGAGGATCATCCGTCAAGATTAGATTGTTATATTATTTGTTCACCACTCATTAAACAATCTATAACAGCGGAAACGGAAGGAGTAAATACATCAGGTAACTTAGGTGTTGATGGAAGTATCATTTATCAAAATAAAAATTTAAACAAGGGTGGTGAAGTACTTCAATTAAAGTTGCAAGGCGCTTTAACAGCTCAATCACAATTTAATAATGATCAGGCAACGAATGACGTTAATCAAAGTAAGATCCAGCAATTATTTAATACTGCTCAATTAGGACCAGAATTAACTTTTTCAGTACCACGTGCTTTTTTCCCATTCTCATTATTACCATTTAAAAATGAAATGATGCCGCGTACCTATATAAAAACATCGATTAATTATCAGGCGAGAGCACAGTTTGTAAGAAATATTTCTAGTGTTGAATATGGTATTACGTACCGATCACGAAATAGACTGTTCAGATATGAAGCCGTGCCCATAGAAATTTATTCGGTTACAGCAAAATTATTTGGAAGTTTTGAAACAGATTTGAGGAACTTAAATGATGCATTTTTACTGAATTCATTCGCTAATCACATCACTACTTTATCGAGATTTGGAGTTACCTATACATCCAAAGAAAATGCGATGAGTAGTAATAAACCGGTACATTATGTTCGTTGCAGACTTATGTCATCAGGTAGTATTTTAAGAACAATTTATAATGCAACAGGTGCGCCAAAAGATAGTTTAGGTAGATACGAAATCTTTAACGTACCTTTTTCACATTTCGTGAAAGCGGAATTAGAATACCGTTTTTATTTACCAATAACTAAAAGAAGTAAGTTGGTGTATAGGGTATCTGGTGGAATCGCTAAAACATTATCTAATTTAAGTACATTGCCATACGAACAAAGTTTTTTTAGTGGAGGTCCAAATAGTATTCGTGCATGGAGAGCTCGTACTCTTGGCCCTGGTGGCTATGACCCAACAAATAGTGCTACTCGTTTTGACAAAATTGGTGATATGCTTTTAGAAGGAAATATTGAATACCGTTTTCACATAATCAAATCATTTTACGGTGCTATGTTTGTTGATGCAGGAAATATTTGGCGTTTAGAAAAAGTAGCTGATAAACCCAATGGAGAATTTAGACCGGACGAATTTTATAAACAAATTGCAATTGGTGCTGGTTTTGGTATTCGTTGGGATCTCGATTTCTTAATTGTACGCGTTGATTTGGCTGTACCTGTCAAAGACCCTAAATATCCAGAGGGAGATAGATTTACATTTGATAAAAAACCATGGAAACTAACTGTTTTAAATTTTGGTATTGGTTATCCATTTTAAAAAAGAAGGAATGAAAATTACTGGCTTCACAATCATAAGAAACGCAATTAAATTCGATTATCCGGTATTGGAAGCGATACAAAGTATATTGCCAATTTGTGATGAGTTTATTGTTGGTGTTGGAAATAGTGATGACGATACTAGAAAACTAATTTTATCCCTTCAATCAGATAAAATTAAAATTATTGATTCTGTTTGGGATGATTCAAAACGTGAGGGTGGCCTTGTGTTGTCGATTGAAACCAATAAAGTATTTGATGCAATTGGAAAAGAAACGGATTGGTGTTTTTATATTCAATCTGATGAATGTGTTCATGAAAATGATTTGCATGCTATTAAGGAAGCAATGTTGAGGTATAAAGATGATAAAAAGGTTCAAGGATTATTATTTGATTACAAACATTTTTACGGACATTATAATTATATAGGAGCTGGTAGGAGATGGTACAATAAAGAAATAAGAATTATTAGAAATGATAAAAATATACGTTCATACAAAGATGCGCAAGGATTTAGAACAAGAGACAATCAAAAATTAAAAGTAAAAAAAATCAACGCTTCTATTTACCATTATGGTTGGGTAAAGCCACCGAAAGCTCAACAAGCTAAACAAGAAAATTTCCATAAGATGTGGCATGATGATGAATGGATGAAGAAAAATATTTCCTCAGTAGAAGAATTTGATTACAGTCAAATTGATTTTCTGGAAGAGTTTAAGGAAAATCATCCCGCGGTATACAAACAACGTATTACAAATGCGAATTGGAATTTTGTATATGATAAAAAGAAAATAAAAATTACCTTAAAAAATAAAATACTTTATTTTATTGAAAAAGTATTTGGATGGAGAGTAGGAGAGAACAGGAATTATATTCTATTGAAGGATTAATTTCAATTCAAATTTTTTGATTTTGGCACAAAAAACAAGAGTATAAAACCAATTGCAAAAAATGAAATAAGCGCTAATACTGATTGACGCATGCTTCCAGTTAAACCCTCTATTAAACCAAAACTAAAAGTCCCGACAACTATTCCTAATTTTTCTGAAACATCAAAAAAACTAAAGTAGCTTGCATGATCTTTTGTTTCTGGTAATAATTTTGAATACGTACTTCTTGATAATGCTTGTATCCCACCCATAACTAGACCTACACTTGCAGCTACACAATAAAATTGAATTGGAGAATGAATAAATAAAAATACACTCACGCAAATAACTATCCATATAAATATGGCAATAGACAAACCTTTAATATTTCCAATTTTTGATGAGATCCAGGAAAATAAAAATGAACCTGCTATACCTAAAAATTGGATAAGAAGAATACTTACAATTAATGCAGTTTTTTTATAATTTTCATCGGGCCAATCAATTTCTTTGGCAGCGAATAATGTAGCCATATACATGACGGTTTGTACGCCCATGTTATAAAAAAAGTAGGAGCGTAAAAATCGTTTTAATGCTAATTGATGTTTCAATTCTCTAAATACCTGAAGCAATTCCTTAAAACCTTTCAATAAAACACGTCCTTCTCTTTCTTTTGTATTATTGGCAACTCCTTTTGGTAAATATTTCAAGGTGTATTGCGCGAAGCCAAACCACCAAATAGCAACTGTTACAAGGGCAATACGCGCATCTAGGCCCGGGTAATCAAATAATTTCGAAAATGTTTTTGTTAAGATCAAAACCAAATTAATGATCAACAAAATAGAGCTTCCTAAATAGCCCAAAGCAAATCCACGGGCACTTACTTTATCCTGCATTTCAATAGTTGCAATCTCGGGTAAATATGCATTGTAAAAAACTAAACTGCCCCAATAACCAATCGTAGCGGTCAAAAATGGGAGCATTGATAAAACAATATGTTCTTTATCAAAGAAAAATAAACCCGCACATGAAAAAGAACCTAATACACAAAACTGCGCTAAAAAACGTTTTTTATTTCCTTTATAATCTGCAATACCCGACAATAAAGGAGCTGTGAAACATACTACCAGCAATGCTAACGAAACAAAATAAGAATACAACTCGGTGTTTTTAAAAACCATGCCTGCAATAGTAATATCGCTATTTACAATATTGCCACTCGCATCATGTGTTGTTTGATATTCAAAAAAAGCCGGAAAAATAGCTGAGTTTATTACCAATGGAAATACAGAGTTAGCCCAATCATAAAAAGTCCATGCTCTAATTATTTTTGGATCATTATTTACTACGCTCATATTTTTTTATTTTAAAGTATTCCTTCATCTGCAAAACTGAAATAATTTTGATCGCCAATGATCAGGTGATCAAATAATGAAATATCAAATAATTTAAGTGTTTCTTTTATTTTTTTAGTGATATCAAGGTCTTGCTCACTCGGTTTTAAATTTCCACTCGGGTGGTTGTGTGCTAAAATCACACTACTCGAATTATGTTCTATGGCTGATTTAGAAACTAAACGTATATCAACTACAGTCCCACTAATACCTCCTTTACTAATGCTTTCTGTTTTTATAACCTTGTTTCCCCTGTTTAATAAAAGAATCCAAAATTCTTCATGTGGTAGATCAGCGAGTTTAACATTTAAAATTTTAAATGCATCTTTACTCGACCCTATTTTTTGTTTTTCAGTTTGATCAACATCTTTTCTTCTCCTTCCCAACTCAAATGCAGCAGCAATATTAACTGCTTTGGCCGGACCAACACCTTTGTATTTTCTTAGATCATTCAAAGATAATTTGGCCAAAGTATTAACGTCATTTTTATGTTCATATAATATTCGTTGAGCTAATTGAATTGCCGTTTCATTGGCGCTACCCGAACCAAGTATAATGGCGAGCAATTCTGCATCACTTAATTGCTGTCTGCCCAGTTGAATTAGTTTTTCGCGTGGACGATCATCTTCTGATAAAGATTTTAAAGAGATATGTTTGATATTATTTTCCAATTTTAGGCTAATATAAAAATTATATAAATAAATTTGTACTGTAAATATGAGTATTTTTAATAACTCCTCACTATCTATTTTTAAAATAAAAGAGTATCGCTATTATATTTTAGCTCGCTTTTTTCTTACGTTTGGTATTCAGCTTCAAATGAGCACCATTAATCTTCAGGTTTATTATGAGTTTACAAAAGAAGAATATGTTTTGGGGATGTTGGGTTTAACAGAGGCTGTTCCATTTATTATTACGTCTTTTTTTAGTGGACATTATGCTGATAAATTAAATCGAAAAAAAATTATTCTATATTCTCTTACTTTGTTATTGCTTGGAGCTATAGCTTTATATATAAACAGCGCATCTTTTATTTTATTTACACGTTCATTGGGTTTAACAGCATTATTTAGTATTGTTTTCATTTTTGGAATTGTTCGTTCTTTTTTGTCTGCCAGCGTTCAGCCATTTATGACCGCTTTGATTCCAAGAAATTTATACACTCAGTCTTCCACATGGAATAGTACTGCCTGGCACATGGGCGCTATTATTGGTCCGGTTGTTGCAGGTTTAATTTATGGATACAGAAACGAATTGCATGCTGATTGGTGTTATTTACTCAATATTATTTTATATGTTTTAGCTCTATTGTTTATTTTATTAATTAAGTACACACAAACTTTTGTAGTAGAGCAAACCGAATCTATAAAAGAAAGCATGAAAGTTGGGTTAAATTTTGTTTTTAAGAATAAAATCGTATTAAGTGCTTTATCACTCGATTTGTTTGCTGTTTTATTTGGAGGAGCAGTGGTTTTAATACCAGCCTTTACAGACAAAATTTTAAAGCTTGGTCCAGAGGCTTATGGCTTATTACGTACTGCACCTGCCATTGGTGCTGTGGTTACAGCCTTAATTGTTTCAGTAATTCCTTTAGGTAAAAAAGCAGGAGTGGCTTTGTTATGGTCGGTAGCGGCTTTTGGTATTTTCACAATTCTTTTCGGGTTGAGCACTAATTATTGGTTGGCATTTTTTATGTTATTCTTAACAGGTGCTTTTGATAATATCAGTGTGGTGGTTCGTCACAGTATTCTACAATTAATGACACCTGATAATATGCGTGGCAGGGTAAGTGCAATTAATAGCGTTTTTATTGGTTCGAGCAATGAGATAGGAGCTTTTGAAAGTGGAGTAGCAGCAAAAATTTTGGGATTGGTACCTTCTATTGTTTTTGGTGGGGCCATGACAATTTTAGTTGTGTTGGGAATTCATAAATTAAATCCTGAATTAAAAGATCTGGATTTAAATAAAGAAGAATAATGGAAGAGGGAATCAAAGAATTGTTAGAAGAGAAATATCTTCAATATAATTCAAAAAACTTTATTGAGAATGATCCGGTTTTAATACCTCATTTATTTGCAAAGAAAGAAGATATTGAAATAGCTGGTTTTTTAGCTGCGACCATCGCATGGGGAAATAGGAAGTCGATTATTAAAAATGCAAACTCATTAATGGAATTAATGAACGGCGTACCGCATGAATTCATTTTAAATTATACAAATAAAGATCTTAGGAAATTTCAATTGTTTGTTCATCGTACTTTTAATGGAACTGATTGTACTTTTTTTATTCAATCACTCAGAAATATTTATTTAAAACATCATGGTTTGGAATCTGCTTTCACAAAAGGATTGAAACCAAATGATTTGGACATCAAAAACGCGATAATTCATTTTCGAAAATTATTTATTGAAACAAAACATCAAAGTCGAAGCGAAAAACATATTTCTGATCCGGAAAAAAATTCGAGCTCTAAAAGATTGTGTATGTATTTAAGATGGATGGTGAGAAACGATAAACGTGGAGTAGATTTTGGAATTTGGAAAAAAATAAAACCATTGCAATTATGTTTGCCTTTGGATATACATACCGGAAACGTAAGTAGGAAATTAGGTTTACTTAACCGAACACAAAATGATTGGAAAGCGGTTGAAGAAATAACACAAACATTGCGACAACTTGATCCTAATGATCCAATTAAATATGATTTTTCTTTATTTGGAATTGGTGTGAATAAAGAAATTTAGACAAGCCTAAGTTTTTTTAAAAAGTCAAAATGCTATATTCTTTGGCGTTTTATATGATACAATTCTTTTAAATCTGCGAGTAAAATAAGAGCAATTGCTTAATAAGTGATTTATGTAAGATTCTTAATTAACTCTATAACACTTTAGGTGTTGAATATCATCTCCTTTGTAAAATAAATTTAGTAATCAATTAAATCCAAAAAAATGAAAAAAAATCTATCAAATTTTAAAATGGCGATTGTAGCATTGGGAATAATTTTCTCAACTACCGCAAATGCTGCTTTTATAGCAGTTACATCAGGAAACTGGAGTAGTACTACCACGTGGGGTGGACCAGCACCAACTGCAACTGTTGCAGCTCAGGATATAACTATTCCTGTAGGAATTAATGTAACACTGGATGCCGACGTAACATTTGTTGGAGTAGCAAACAGTTTTATTGTTAACGGTACACTTGTAAATAGTACGACTAACGGAATTACAATTACACAAGGTGTTTTAGCCGGTAGCGGAACTATATCTATTAACCGCGTTACTTTCGCAACTCTTGGAACAATAACTTTTTCAGGAGTAATGAATTTAAAGAGATTAATTAACTCAACAACAGCATTAGCTTTTGTTGCAATTGCTAATATTTCTGATACGTTGGATCTTCAGGCTGGTAGTTTATTGTTAAATACAAATAGTAATCTTGCTATGTTATCAAATTCAACAGTAAAAGTAAGTAGTGGTTCTTTAACTATTGGTGGTGGTATATTTAATTCAAGTAATGCTTATAATGTAATGTACACAGGTAGCTCAAAAGTTACCGGTATTGAATTAAATACATTAACTCTGCAAAATGCTTATTTAAATATGACTAATAATACACAAACAGTTACATTAAGTAATAACGCAATTATTAATGCAAACATGAATGTTACTTTAGGTAAAATTGCATTAAACGGAAAGGTACTTACTCTTAAAGGAAATCTTAATTTAGCAGCTGGAAGTAATTTTATAAGTACTCCTACATCTGATTTAACTATTCAAGGTACAGGTACTTTAAATAGTCCCTTAACTTTTGACCCGGCTTCTTCAATAAATGATCTTACTATTAATAGAACTGCAACAGGTTTAGTAAAAATTGCTAGTCCACTTAATGTATCGGGCCATTTAAATTTAATGAATGGTGATTTTAGCCTCGAAAGTGGTTCTATATTAACAATGACTGCGGCCAGCATAGTGCATGTTGAAAGTGGTAGTGTGACATTAAATACAGGAGTGTTTACTGGTACTGCATCATATAATGTAGAATACATGGGAGCTGCTAATTCAACAGGCGGTATTGAATTGAATGGAACAGGTTTAAATAACGTAATGGTAAATTATGTAACAACTGCTAATATGGTTACAATTAATAGCAATGCTTCTATTACAGGTACCTTAAGTATGATAAAAGGAATGTTAAACTTAAATGGAAAAAATTTAACTCTTAATGGAGCGATTTCACAAAATGTAAACTCACAATTTATTGGTAACCCTGGTTCAGAATTAAATTTAAATTTAGTTTCTGTAACAAATGATACATTATTTTTTGATAATTCAAATTTGAACAATCAAACATTAAGTAAATTAAAAGTTAATACAACAGGAACAATTGCAATTGTGCTTGGTTCAAGATTGGTTATTGCTAATGAATTAAATTTGACTCTTGGTAAAATTGAAATTGGAAATAACGATCTTGTAATTATGTCGGCTGCATTAATAACAGGATCTGATGATACAAAATATATTATTACTTCTCAAGCAGCATCTGGCTCATTAGTAATGAATGTTGTTGCGGGATCTTCTTATGTTACTTTCCCAATTGGAACATCTATTAATTATTCTCCGGCTTACGTGCAACAAAATGCATCAGCTACTACAGGAAGTTTTAGTGTAAGAGCAATGAATACTGTTTTAAGTGGCGGTACTGTGGGTATATTAAACTCAGCATCTTTAAAAGTAGTTGACAGAACATGGTTTGTTTATTCTGGTGTATCATCTATAAATGTAAACCTTAAGTTTGGTTGGGTTATATTGGCAGAATTGAATGGCTTTAATAGAACTAATGCTTATGTTAGTCATTTTACTAATTCAGCTTGGGATAATACAGCTGCTGCAAATGCATCAGTTGGTTTAAATAACACTTTCGAATTATCTAGAATGGGTTTAACATCGCTGAGTCCGTTTGCAGTTACTGAAAATGGTCAGCCATTAGGATTAAAAGAAATATCAATATCAACTGGTTTTGAATTATATCCAAACCCTTCGAAAGATGTTATTCATATTAAATTGATTAATTCATCAAGCACTTATAAATATGAATTGACTGATATTACTGGAAGAACAATATTGTCAACTTCAAATAGTAATGACTTAACTAAATTTGAAATTTCAAATTTGGGAACTGGTTGTTATTTTATTAAAGCTACAAATCTTACCGATAATACAATGATCGTAAAACGTTTCATTAAAGACTAAATAGTGTTGTAAAAAGCCTCCTAATCAGGAGGCTTTTTAATTTTTAATTTAAATCAAATAATCAAACTAAGAAATTATGAAAAATTATATTTTTATTACGGTTGCGTCATTCGTTATGATGACATCCTGCAAAGATCCACAAAAGGACGAATTGGTAATGCGCCAAAGAGACTCTCTTTTAAAAGTTATTGATGAACGCGAAACTTCTGTGAATGAATTTATTGCATCTTTCAATGAATTAGAGAAAAATTTAGATTCGGTTAGTGCTAAACAACATATTATACTTCTCAATTCAGATAAATTAAGTGATACGAAGTTAAATCAAAAGGCACGTATAAGTGCAGAGATTAAAGCTATTAATGAATTAATGGATTCAAATAGTAAACAACTAAAAACACTCAACGGTAAATTGAATCGCTCTGATAAAAAGAATGCTCAATTAATAAAAACAATCGAAGTTTTAAATAATCAGATAAATCAAAAAAATAGCGAATTAGCTGAATTAAATGAAAGATTAAATTCGCTTCATGCTCAAGTAGAACAATTATTAACATTTGTTGATATTCTTTCTACAGATAATATGGCGCAGTCGCAAGTGATTAGTGATAAAACTGCTGAATTGCTTACTGCTTATTATATTGTTGGGCATTCAAAGGATCTTCAAAAATCAAATTTAATTGATAAAAAAGGTGGTTTGTTGGGAATTGGAAGGACATCTAAGTTAAATGAAAATCTGGATATTAATATGTTTACCAAAATTAATTACAACGAAACAACAAGTATTCCAATCAATAGTAAAGAAATGAAAATTATTACTCCACACCCAACGGATTCTTACAGTTTAGATAAAACGGATAAAATGATTAATAATTTAATAATTATAAATCCTGAAAAATTTTGGAGTGAATCAAAGTATTTAGTTATTACTAATTAAATAATTTTTGTTGAAGTCTCTTTATTGAAAATTATTATTTCAATTAAATAAATCCTTTCTCTCAAAATAAAAATAGAGAAAGGATTTATTTTAAATAATAAATGGGATGTTTTTCATTATACATTCTTATAAATCGTATAGCCTGTTTCTTACGTTTGTTTTTGCTTAAGCTTTTAAACTGCTTGTAGACTTCTTCGTCACTTTGTAATAAAAAATCGAGATAGTCAATATCAAAACTAAATATTTTGCCGTTGTAAAAACTCATCATGAATTCATGAAGCTCTTTTGTTTTTACTGCTCTTCCGGTTCCCATTCCATACATAGGATCGTAAATACCATTATAATAACCTGTAACTTCTATAACACCTACAAAATAACAAATAGCACCAAAAACGGGCACTCTATAAAAGTTGCCCTTATAATTAACAAATAATGTTTTGTTTTGTACTAAGCCCCATATTTTTTTTGTTTCGAGTGTAAAAGTTGTGGAAGCATACGTAAAGTTGATTTTATCTTCTAAAGTTACTTTATAATAGAAATCAATTTGTTCTTTATTTATTGGTGTAATAATGAGTTCTTTTTCTATCGCATTGTTTTTTCGAAAATCAGTTGGTGTTAAATAAATGCCGTCTTTACAATTTTCATTTTCAGGAATAAGAACGCTATCACTTTGTGCCAAAGAGAATCCGCCCCACAATGATATTAGTAATATAATTAATCGAGTAACCATTAATATTTAATTATTTTTTGTATCTTAGGTGATACAATTATGCGTATAATTTTCGTATCATTCATTTTACTAGTGCAAGTTACAATGTTTTCGCAAAACAATTGCAATACATTATTAAAAGCCAAGATGGCAAATGGCTCACTACCCGCAGAATTTAATGTGTTAGTGCAAGGAAATATCCCACAGATAATCAAAGATCAGGATGTTTTGGGTGTGCATGTAAATTACTATTCTGGTAATATAGCTTCCGTTAAGACTTCCCTTAGTTCTATTTCTAAATTGATTAGTCAAAAATATGTTCAGTTTATTGAATTCAAACCTTCAAAAGCAAAAACCATGAATGATACTATGGTGGTTAAAAACCGTATTAAATCGGTGAAGCAAGGCTTGGCTCCTTTAACACAAGCATATGATGGTACAGGCGTTATTGTTGGAATTATTGATACAGGAGTAGATTTTAATCATCCCGATCTTAAAGATGCGAGTGGTAATACACGCGTTCAATTTATTTGGGATCAAAATCCAACTTCAGGCTCTTCTATTCCAATGCCTTATAATTATGGAATTGAATGGACAGCCGCGCAAATAAATGCAAGTGTGTGTACTCATAATGATCTGGCTAATTATGGACATGGAACGCACGTTACAGGCACTGCTGCCGGAAATGGCTTGGCACTTGGAAGATTTGAAGGAGTGGCACCAAAAGCGGATATTATTGTTGTGGCTCTAAACTTTAATAATACAACCAATACAATTTATGCAGATGCTTTAAGTTATATTTTTAATAAAGCTAATTTAGCGGGGAAGCCCTGTGTAGTAAATGCAAGTGTAGGAGATTACTACGGAAGTCATGATGCCACCGATTTGGAAGCGCAACTCATGAATAATTTAATAATAGCACAATCGGGTAGGGTGTTGGTTGCAGCAGCAGGAAATGGCGGAAATATAAAATTTCATACCAAAACAAATATTTCAAATACAGATACAATTTTTACCTGGTTTACAAATACAACTTCGGGTTTGGATTATTTTTTATATGCAGATACGTTGAATATTAAAAATGTGCAAACAAGTATTGGTGTAAACAGACCAAGTTTTACTGACCTCGGAAGAATCCCATTTCATAATTACAATTACGCTTTGAATACACAACAAGTTGATACGCTCAAATATAATAATCAACGGATTGGAATTGTTACAACAAATGCTGCCATTAATTCTTTTGGAGTATATGAATTGTATTATCATATAGATGCCGATTCTTTAAATTATAATTGGCGTATAGAAAGCAAAGGCAATGGAATGCACGATGCCTGGGATTTTGATTTTGTAAGTACAGGTTTACCAACTTCAACTGTTTATCCAAATATAGTTAAGTACATAATGCCGGATACTCTTTCTACCCTTGTTTCTGGTTTTCAATGCAGTAAAGAAGTAATTACGGTTGGAAATTACACCAATTTAAATCATTGGTATGTTGTAACAAATACAATACAATCAAGTGCAGAAGTACCCGGGCATATAAGTGCAACAAGTAGTGAGGGACCAACACGCAACAATATTATTAAACCGGACGTTGTAACTACCGGAGATAATGTTTTTAGTTGTATGGCTTTAGGAATGCAAAGTTTTTTAATGACCAATGCGCCAACAGCAGTTGCTCCAGGCACTATGCATGTACAAGGTGGTGGCACTTCTGCTGCATCTCCGGTTGCAGCAGGATTAGCAGCTTTATATTTACAAGCACACCCAAACGCAACTAATCAACAGGTGAAACAAGCTATCATGAATTGTACTTATGGTGATGGCTTTACTGGATCTCTGCCAAATAATGTTTATGGTTATGGAAAACTGGATGGAATGGGAGCTATGGTGTGTACAATTTTCACGGGAATTAATCAAATCAATTTAAGCGAAGGTTTAAATGTATTTCCAAATCCATTTAATGGCAAAGCAGAATTACATATTGAAGAAAACACAAACGCATCTGTTTTTGTTTATGATCTTTCAGGTAAATGTTTATTAAAAGAAAATTTTAGTGGTAATGATTATACACTAGATGTATCTAAAATTAATAATTACAAAGGTTTGATATTTGTTTCTATACAAACTAATAAACGAATATATTCTGCCAAATTAATTAGTAACTAATTCATGCGTGTTGCCAGCAATAAGGTAAGAGATCTCTTAGCTTTCTTTCATTCTGAACTTCAAAATCTTTATTCAACAAATGAAATTAATGAACTTGCATATAGAGTGTTTGAACATTATTTGCATTTTAGCAGAGAAGATCTAAAAAGAAAATTGGATGAAAATGTAAATCAAAGTGAATTGATCTTAATTTACGACTCAGCTAAAAAACTGGCAACAGCAGAGCCTTTGCAATATGTGTTGGGTGAGACTTATTTTTATAAATTTCCTTTTTTTGTAAACAAACATGTTCTTATCCCGAGACCAGAAACTGAGGAATTAGTTGAATTAATTTATAAAGAAAATAAAAATAAGTCCCTATCTATTTTAGATTTAGGAACAGGAAGCGGTTGCATTCCGATTTCATTAAAATGTTTAATTCCCAATTCAAAAGTGGAAGGCTGCGATATTAGTGAAGATGCTTTGATTGTTGCAAAAAGAAATACCGAAAGAAACAAAGTAGATGTACATTTTTTTAAATCAGATATTTTGAATTTAGAAAGTGGTTTAACTCATTATGATATTATTGTAAGTAATCCTCCATACATCAAGCAAAGTGAGGCAAATCAAATCCATGATAACGTAAAAAAACATGAACCTCATTTAGCTTTGTTTGTTGATGGGAATGACCCGATTATTTTTTATAAAAAGATAATTGATTTCTCAACCACGCACTTAAACTCAAAAGGTAAATTATATTTTGAATTGAATCCTTTAACTTCAGAAGAAGTAAAAGCCTATGCTCAAAGTAAAAATATTTTTTCAGAAATTATTTTGATGAAAGATATGTCTGGAAATATCAGGTTTTTAAAAGCTGTTAAATCTTAATTTACCTTTACAACCTGAAAAGAATTGCAAAAATAATTCTTTGCTCAGATTTCACTAAATCTGGTTTCCAACCCGGAGTTAACGGAGAAGTTGTATACCCTGTTGGTGAAGTTACTCCACCTGGTCCTGCAAAATAATTTACGTTTGTTTGACGATGAACAAATTCTATACGAAATAATACATGTTGATTTGGCATCCAATCTAAATTGGTTGAACAGTCAAATCCTTCGAACGGATCGCCGGGATTTGTACTAAAAGGAAATGCACCTGCTGTTGTAGTTGGATTAGTTGGGTTTGGTAAAGGATTAGCTTGACCCGGAGGAAGAAGTACCAAATAACGACCAGGATTATTCATATAACCACCTCCCCAAGTCCAGGCAAATTTGTTTTTTGCAAACCACATCCTATTATAAAACATTATGCTTGCAAAATATTGTTTTGGACCTTGAGTAGCATTACCATCTGTCAATCCATTTACACCACCACCTTTTTCAAAACCAAAATCGGCCGTTAAAGAAAATGCCATTTTGCTTACTCCTTTGGATTTTGGTCGATTTAAATAACGTACCATTAAACTATTATCTGAATGAAATCTTTTTCGTGCAGGTATTCCGGCTGCATCTGCACCATAATAATCATTGGTTAACATTTTTATGTTTTCATTAGGGCACCAGGTTAAATTACCACCAACACCGGGTTGTTTATTAAACATACCATAACTCTGCCAGCCATTAATAATCCATGGTTCAATTTTTAATTTTTTTGTTGCGAAAATTTGAATCCTCATTCCATTAAAAAACCAAGGCGTATTATCTGAAGTAAACGAGGCTTGATATTCCCAATTTTCTACTTGATAGTAAGAGTTAAGTCCAACATAAGACATAAACATACCTGCATCAATATTAATGCCATGCAATACATTAAAATGATAGCCTGCATTTGCTTCAGCTAAATACCGATATACATTATCTAATTGATATTGACCTTTAAAAACACTGTAATCATTTCTTGGAATAAGTACAGAGCGCGTACCAAATTGAGTTACAATGTGAGCTCGTGCTCCTTTATAATAAAAATCTCCTCCTAGGTGTGCTGCACTTACTTCCATTTCATTATTGCGGGCCAGAGCTGTAGAACCAACTACTGTATTATCAATTGGGTCATTAAAAGAATGTGTAGCATTAACATCAACCATTACAGTTGGCGTAAAATATTTTCCCACCATAGTAGGTGTTGATCTTCTGTCACCACCATTCCACCAAGAGCAATCCATGCCCTCCAAAGGTTCTCCTTTTTGTTTGTTCACTTTTGTACTGTCATCATCATCTTGGGCGAAGGCTGTGAATATAAATCCAAAAAGGGCCATACTCAGTAAAAGTTTTTTCATGATTTTGTTTTTTTGATCAGTATTATGTTTTGAATATTGAAGTATTACAAATGTATTTTTTAAAGACCAAATATAAAAACTCATTTCAAATGAGAGAAATAAATGATTTCAAATAATTACAAACTATATTATAAGAAAATTTAAGCGAGGGTATTTGCTTTTTGAGGTATTAAGTAAGAAGGAGAATTCAAAAAGTCTCTTCTTGAGCCGAGGAGAACAATATAAAGCTTTAGAATATGAAATAAAGTTTATATTGCGTGTTCCTTGCTCTTGAGAAAAGAGAATTAATTAATTATGGGTAACAAAGCGTAATTTTTTCCGAAATACATCATTTGCTCTGTAAAGTCTTTTGGATATTCAATTTTTACATCTGAAATTTTATTTCCTTCCATCACAGGAATTAATTTAGGTTGAATAAATCCTGCATAAGGTGCAAAATTTAATTTGTTATAACGATCTAAGACTTCTTTGTGCAAAGCCTTATTAATCTTTACGCCATAGTTTTCTACCAGATCATGTCCGGCTTTATAATCGCCTTTTGATTTAATTCGTTGAATTTCTTTTAAAAGATCTCCGAATAGTTTTTTTAATTTATCGTAATTGTTAATTACATAAAATGTTTTACCATCCTTGTTTATTTTTTCGATTACTTTTTCTTTTTCACCTTTTTCAAAAACCCAGGCAGCTACTAATTGGCGATTTCTCATATGTGCTTCTTCTAAATTATCTCCTAATTTTAAACGTGACATTTGAATTAATAAACCTTTAGTGATATATTCATCATAAGCTGCTTTGCCATAATCTAAAGAGGACATCACGCCAAGTTCAACTAATTTTTTATCATATAAATAATACAAGGCAACTAAATCAGCACGTGCTTCTTCTAAAGTGGATGCATAATTTTTAAGTGTATTGGCAGGCTGATCAATTCCCGATTCAATTTGTCCCGATGCGTGCCCAATAACTTCATGCATATCCGTATGTAATTTATCAGCAAGAGGGGCAAATTTGGTGACACGATTTTGAATTTCTTCCGTTAAATAAAATTCTTTTATAACGCCCGAACCGGCCGCCATATCATACGCTTCAACAATGTTGCCAAGGTTAACAGATTTTGAACCATGCTGTTCGCGAATCCATTCGTTGTTTGGAAGATTAACTCCAATTGGAGTGCTCGGTGCGGCATCACCACTTTCCATCACTACATTAATAACTTTTGCAGCTATTCCTTTTACGTTTTTCTTTTTGTGTTCTGTTGCAATAGGCGAATTATCCTCAAACCACTGCGCATTATCACCAATTAATTTAATGCGCTTAGTGGCTTCCATATCTTTTAATGAAATAACCGATTCATATGTTCCCTTGAAACCAATTGGATCATTATAAGTTTCAATAAAACCATTTACAACATCAATGGCCGATTCTGTATCTTTTGCCCAGGCAATACTGTAAGTATCAAAATCTTTTAAGCTACCTGTTTTATAAAAAGTAATCAATTTATCTAAAGCATCTTTTTGTGATGCATTTTCAGCAACTGAAGATGCCTTCTCTAACCAAAAAATAATTTTTTCAATAGAAGAAGAATACATGCCGCCAAGTTTCCATATTTTCTCTACTAGTTTGCCATTTTCTTTAATCAGCTTAGAGTTTAAACCAGTCATAACAGGCATTTCCTTATTGTCTTTATTTACATCTTTATAAAAATCAGTTGCTTCTGTTTGCGAAACACCTTCGTAAAAATTTACGGCGGAGTTTTTTACAAGATCAACCTTAGGATCTAAGTTTACTTTTTTAGGAGCAATTTTTGGATCAAAAATGATAGGGGAAATACGTGCTTTAAATTGTTCAATGGTTTCGTTATTGTTTACAGGGAAATTTTTGACATTTGAACTTTTTACCAAAGTTGCAAAAAACTCTTTTGAAAATTCCGGTAATATTTTATCAGAACTATAATGATGATGAATTCCATTTGAAAACCAAACACGTTTGGTGTATTCCATGAACTTAAGATACTCGTTAGATTTTTTATCACCGGTATATGAGTCTGCTATATTTTCTAATGTTTTGCGAACAGTTAAATTGAATTTATAATTCTGATCCCACATTATGTCTCTTCCACATAATGCAGCTTCTGATAAATAATACAATAATGTTCTTTGTTGAATACTTAGTTCATTGAAACCGGGAACCTGATACCGTAAAATTCTGATATCAGCAAATTGTTCAGTTTGATATTGAAATGGTTCTTCTTTTACATTCATGGTAAGTGTATCTTTTTTAGAACTGTCTGCATTGGCAGTTTCATTGGAATGACTATTACAAGCGACCATTAGGGCTGCTAAAGGAATAGAGAGAAAACTAGTTTTTGAAAACATAATAAATAATTGAAATACGAAGATAAGTATTAGAGAACCAATTCGGTTTAAAAAATTGATTTTTATATGACTGGTAAATTTTTGGGTTTAATGGAGAAGAGCTGAATAAATTTAAATTATTACTTTAACGCTTCCGGGTTTAAAATAGTAGGATCGTATCCTTTTAAATACTTGAATTCGATTTTCACACTTTCTTCGTTTTTCAAATTCAAAGCAAATAAATCTATTTCAAAAGTTGGTAAATTAAAGTTTGTAGTTAATGGTTTTCCATTGATAATAATTTCTTTTAAGCCAAAACCTTTACCGTTTGGACCAGCAGGATTACTTATAAAAATATTTTGAAACGAATAAATTCCTTCAATTGTAAAACTTGCATTTTCTTTGTTTGCTTCGTTGTTTGTTGTAATTGCACCCGGATTTAAAATGAGAGGTTTTAAACGCGGGGTACAGTCTTTACTATACAAGATCTCAATTTTTACATTTTCACCGGTTTTTAAACCGAGAGAAGTCAGATCAACCATAAACATGTCACCATTAATTTTATTTTTTGTTGGCTTACCGTTTACTAATGTTTGGTTCACACAATATCCCATTCCTCCCGGACCATAAGAGTTTTTAATAAACAAGTTTTTGCCGTTATATGTGCCTTCTAAATATAAACTTCCTCTCACATTTAATTGGGCGCTTATTGTATTTGTAAATATGCAAGCAAATAAAAAAGACTTGATAATTAATTTTTTCATTTTATGGTTTTAAAGTAGAGATTGAAATTAAGAAATTTAATCAAAATGTAAATTTAATTTTTCTCTTATGATTTAACAATAACGTTTTTGCCTTTAATTTTTATATAATTAATTTTAATAGACAATAATTAGAAACATGTGTAAAAAAATAATTTTAGGAATTTGTCTTGCTTTGTTTTTCACAAAAACCGATGCACAAGATTGCTTTAAGGATTGTATGGAAAGGATGACAGAGGCCACTAATAAAGGGATTACAGATCGGGAGAAAGTGGAAATAAGCATGAAAGCGAATATGGAAATAGTTAAAGCAATTATAGGATGTAAATTTCCTGCCACTTTATTAAAAGCAATAAATGGAAAAACAATAACTGTAAATGATTTTAAAGGGAAACCTGTATTCGTAAAATTCTGGTTTGCTTCCTGTCCTCCTTGTATTCCTGAAATTGAACCTATTAATAAACTGGTGAAAGAATTTGGAGATACAGTAAAGTTTCTATCCATAAGTACAGATGACGAAACTACCTTAAAAGAATTTTTAAGTGATAAGAAGTTTAATACTTTGCATGCATATTTTGATAGAGATAAAGCCGCAAAAGAATTTTGTGCGATTGGTGGGTATCCTTTTAATTTGATTTTAGATCAGAGTGGAATTGTAAAAGATGTTTGGTCGGGAGGTAATAGTTATCCTGATAAACAAGCTGAATTTTATGAACGCGTTAAGAAAAACTTGAAGGAATTAGTTGAAAAGGAAAAGAAAAAATGATTAGCTACAGTTTATACGTGAGCCCAAAAATGCTACTGCCACCGGCAAACGCCATTTGGTTATAAGAATAACTAAATTGAAGTTTTTTTACTTTGAAATTAAAACCAAAACATAAACCATTAGCGCCTCTTCGTTCAGGTAAACTAAATTCACGTTGTCTGCGATAATTAAAACCTACCATAACGGTGAAATTTTTTGAAAACAATAATTCAGTACCAAAACTTAAATGGCGCATAAAATTATCTACATTGCTTCCAAACTTTGCATAAAATTTTTGAAACTTGGTGCTGTCAGTAGGTGCTTTGCCGGTATCAAATGGATTGCTTTGTCCTGCAGTGTCAATTGGACTAACATATTTCAAATTCCATTTTAATAAATTATCATAAACAATTAATAAACGAATAGGCGCTTTTTTTAATTTTTTACTTAAACCAAATTGAACTGTTTTTGGCAAAGTCATTTGTTGTCCTGGTGTAGTGGTTAAATCTTTCCAAACATGACCAATGTTTTTAGCAACAATAGATACCACAAAATCTTTTTTTGTATGATAGGTTCCCCCAAAATCAACTGCGGTTGCAAAAGCTTTATAAGCTTCGTATTGTGATAAAATATTTTTTACTCCAATTCCTATATTAAAATTGGTGTCTTCTGGTAAATGCCAGGCGTAATTTAAAGTTAAGCAATAATCGCCTGCTCTAAAGCTTCTGGTTTCATTACCCAACTCATCATAGCCTTTAAATTTTCCATAATCTAAAAAACCTAAAGAGGCAGCAAAAATTCCAACTTTTTCGAAGTTTTTAGCATAAGCTAAATAACCAAAATTCATATTGCTCACATAGTTGCAATAATTCATAGTGGCTTGGTTGCTCATGTTTTTATTTAGCAACGAAGGGTTGGAGTTTATTAAGTTAATATCATTTCCCCATACACTCATGTTGTTACCTCCAACACCTGCGGCACGACTAGTCATTGGTAAACTAAGGAAGCTAAAATTATTATTGCCACCAACTTGTGCTTTTATTGAAAAGCTAATAAGAAAAACGAGAAGATATGAGGTAATCTTTTTCAATACAAGTTTAAACGGTTAAAAAGCAATTCTATTGTGCAAAAATAGTGTTTTTTTAATCGGTTTTAATCGTTAAAAAGCAATTAGTTTTTAATCAATTTCAAATTACAAATACCGTTCTTGTTTTTTAAACTAACAATATAAACGCCATTTGGCCAATCTTTGGCATTGATATTAATTTGATCACTTGTAATTTTATTTTTTTGTTCAATTATGGAACCTGTTATATTTTGAACAATATAATCTATTTCCTGAGTTGTTGAACTATTATATTTTAAATGAAAAACATCATTAGAAGGGTTTGGGTAAACAGAAAAAGCACTTGTAAGATCCATTTTATTTTCATGAACAGATGCAACATATGTCCAGATGCTGTCAGCATATTCAGGGTGATCAATAAATGGATTTCTATTATGTTGGTATTTATAAAAAATAGAATCGTTTCTTGCTATTTCCTTTGCGCTCACTGGATCCTGATGATGCCAATTCATAAGTACATTTAATTGCCAAGGTAAAATGGTTGCTTTGTTTGTCGCATCAGATGTTCCCCAGGTAATATCTTCTCCATAATATCTAACAGTCATATATAAATAACTTCTGGCAATATCACCTTTAAATTCATTAGTAGGTTCAAACACTGTCAAGCTATAACCAGGGTCAATGCAGGTTCCTAATTTACTCCCATTTAAGCTTACAAAACTTACAAGCAAGGCTGTTCCGTATGGATAATTTGCACGTACACTATTTACTAAAGCATCAGTTGGATAAACATTAAAGAGATCAGAATCTGGCCCGCTTTGTCCATTAAACCAAGCTTGTGGCCAAACACGTGAGCGATCAAAACAATCTCCCTCAACCATAAAAACGCCACATTCATTTGAGCCAAATGTAAATTCGTAAGGTTGTGGAAGAACAGGATCGTAGCTATACATATCCCAAACTTTGCCATTTGATTTTGCATCTGTTTTAGGAAATGCAGAAAATAAATTGGAATAAGGAATTACAGTGTGATTTTTAATGATATCATGCAAAGCTGTTTTTAATTGAAAACCGGTGTTGCCTTGAGCTGTGACGTAATAAGTGGGTGGGATTTGAGCTTGAGAAAAAACAGAAAATAAAATTAGTATAAAGCAAATATGTTTCAAGATACAATTAGTTTAGTTCTTCAAAGCCAATAACCACTCAATAGCTTCTTCTTCATTTTTAAAAATTCTTGCAGGATGCTTGTAACGTGATGTAGTTAATTTTAAATAGAATGTGGCAACAATGCGTTGATGTAGTTCTCTGACTAAAATAGCTTCGCCTTTTTTATTTGGATAATTTGCAATAAACTTTGTTGCTTCCGGAGTTAATTCATGTATTGAGTCACGTGCATCAACTAATACCAACAATGCTTTGCCATGCGCCAATTTTTCGGCCGAACTAATTTGAGCACGGGCTTCTTCTAAATCAATCTCCAAATCATTATCTAAAAATCTGAGTTTAAGTAAACCCTCTTTTGTTATTGAAATCACAGATGTTTTTGTTGTAATTTCTGCATTTAGAATCATACTACAAGATACTCAAATAATTTGAACAAACAAAATTAAACGATGTTATAAGTTGTTTTATCATATTATTTGGCTTAGTAATCGAACTCACTTAAAGTCAGAAAGGATTGATTCCAATTCAGTTTTATTCAATTTTTTTTCAGCAAAATAAGTGTGATTTCTATTCATTTTAGTTGCAAATGTTGCTGGTATAGCGCCACTCCATTTTTTATCTATTTGATTTATAAAGTCATTTCCATTTATTTCATCCAATAAAACACATTCCATTTTGTAAGTATGTTTTTTTAAAAAAGGATCAACCCTCAGCTTTAAATCTTCTTTAAAATCTAAACAGACCAATAGTACTTTTACTTTTTCATTTTTATGTTTCATGGCAAATGAATCAAACTCGGGTAGTTCATTTACACAAGGTACACACCAGGTTGCCCAAAAATTTATAATATAAATTGTATCACTCTTATTATCTATTCGTTTTAAGAGATCCGCAATTTTATATACACCGCTTACTTGCTGTGAAAAACAGACACCAACATAAAATAAAAAACTAATTATTATTTTTATCCTTAAAGTCATATTCCTTAAACAAAGTTTTTATGTCCGTTATCAATCTGTTTACTTCTATACTATCCGTGCCATCATAGAAGCCTCTAATATGTTTATCTTTATCTATCAAGGCAAAATTTTGTGTGTGAATAAAATCTTCTTCCCCACCATTTCCCTCTTCAGCATTCAATAAATAACTCTTCCTTGCCATTTCATAAAGTTCCTTTTTACTTCCTGTAACAAATAACCATTTTGTATCTGTAACGCCATACTTTTTTGCATGCTCTGCTAATTGAGGTACCGAATCATTCTCGGGATCAACAGTATGAGATAATATCATAAAGTCTTTTTTATTTTTAAACTCTTTGTAAACGCGTGTCAACTCCATGTTCATTATTGGACAAATACTTTTACAAGTGGTGAAAAAATAATCTGCAACATATATCTTTCCATCAAAATCTTTATCGCTTACCGGTTTATTATATTGATCAATAAACGAAAATTTTCCAACAGTGTGATACATTGTATCATTTACTTTCAATGGTGCCTTAGGCCCAAAGTAAGGTAATAGCCGTAAAGGTTTGTCTTTCTTCTTATCAATAATATACCACCCAATGAAAATGGCAAGTATTAAAATAAAAAATCCAATGATACTATTTCTCGTATTCATATTCCAAAGGTAAAACAAAACTTTTTGCTATAGTGCCTTTGTAGTTAATTTATTAAATTTGTGATATGGCAATTTTTAACGGGAAGAAAAATAATGAAACAGAAATTGGTTTTGGAAGCAAAAACTACCAAGACTCTGTTCGGTTTTTAAATATTGATGGTACTGTAAACGTTAAGCGTACCGGATTAGGATGGAAGAATAATATTGATATCTATCATTGGTTGATCAATATTTCGCTTAGGAGATTTATTTTGATGGTGATTTTATTTTATGCTTTTATCAATATGTTTTTTGCTACCATTTATTATTTAGTTGGTTCCGAAAATTTTGGTGGTTTATTATCAAAAAGTGAAATGAATAAATACATCGATCTTATTTTTTTTAGTTCCCAAACTATTACAACTGTTGGTTACGGACATGTGTATCCCATCGGTCATTTAGCTAGTATCATTTCTTCAATTCAATCTTTATTGGGTCTAATGATTTTCGCAATTATTTTACCTTCTTTATCAAGTAATAAATTTGATGGGATACTTGTAATACTAAATAAGCGTGCAGTTTCGTTTCCCCATCCTTTTAAGTCACAAACATGCGTCCATGGTAATCCATCCTGTTGAATCGCTCCAAGCCATTTATTTTTATCCTGATCATAAGAAACACCTAAAACTGTAAAGCCCTTATCTTTAAATTTATTATAGGCAGCTAAAACATTGGGGTTTTCCATCCGACATGGGCGACACCAGCTTGCCCAAAAATCAACCAAGACAAACTTGCCTTTTAAGCTAGAAAGTTTTACTGGTTTATCATTTACATCATTTTGAGTAAAATCGGTTGCTTGGTTACCAACTGTTGATCCTTTAATAAGATTAACTCTTTCTGTTGCTAATTTCCCGAACTTAGTATTTAAGAAATCTTTATCCAAATAAGATGCAGCCTCAACAGAATGTTCAACCGGAATATTTTGATTATTGAGATCTCTGAATATAATCCAACCACTTACTGCAGACTTAGGATGTGTTTTTACGAAATTCTTTAAACTTCCTAAATAATCATTATTCAACTGCTGAAAACGTGTATTTACGCTAGTCATAAGCTCTGAATTATTTGTTTGCTGAGCTTTTGTATAATCTGCTTGGAGTGCCATTTGTTGATTCACAAAGCCACCTATCATTTGATTATATTCAATGTTATCTTTTTGAGTTTGTCCTCCTTCAACTTTGGAAGCAAATATAGAATCACCTTTTAGTTTAGCGGTTATTTTACCTGCGTCAACAAAAAATATAAAATTAGGCTGAAAATTGAGATTACTTTCTGTTGAAAACCAGTACATATTGGGCTCCACGCTTTTTCCTTCAAAAGAAAATTTACCGGCCTTTATTTTTATAGAGTCAGTAAAATCTTTGGTGTCCCATTTGTGATGTAAATAAATGTATGTTTTATTGTATTTTGAAATTTCACCATTAATGGTAAATGTAAACGGTTTTTGTGCAATTGCGCTTATACCGATAAGC
>Ga0206968_10099_pt1 | contig 25162 bp, 24 predicted proteins | sample Alteio_BWOrgHeat_22_FD_153254 | JGI IMG/M metagenome (GOLD analysis project Ga0206968, IMG submission 153254) | Enriched cells from forest soil in Barre Woods Harvard Forest LTER site, Petersham, Massachusetts, United States -... | ecosystem: Environmental > Terrestrial > Soil > Temperate forest >... | reverse complement strand
GGCTTTCGAATTTATCTTGCTGACTGCAATACTATCGGGATTGGGTTTACCCCAGCTTGCAAAAACTGCGAATAGAAAAAAATATGTAAAAACCCCCCTCATATCAATTACAAAGAAAAAAGATTAATTGACAAAACAGCAGGTAAGTTGCGATAAAAGGGCAACCTTTTTTATTTTTGGGGCTTGGGGCCTTAGCTCAGCTGGTTTAGAGCACTACCTTGACAGGGTAGGGGTCGTGGGTTCGAATCCCACAGGTCCCACAAAATTTTATTTTATTTCACCAGCACCGGCAAGTTCACAGCCAGCACCATTAGGTCTTCGTCTTTTACCTCTTTCTTTTCATCGGCCAGCAACAAAAAGTTTTCGTATAATGTATTGAGGTCTTCGCCTTCATAATGATAACCTAGCAACTCCATTCTATGTTTAAGTGCTGCCCTGCCACTACGTGCTGTGAGCACGATGGATGAAGACGGTACACCTACCGCCGCAGGATTGATAATCTCGTAGTTTTCTGAGTGCTTCAAAAATCCATCCTGATGAATACCCGATGAATGCGCAAATGCATTGGCACCCACAATCGCTTTATTGGCTTGAACAGGCATGTGCATCATACCTGACACCAATTTGCTGAGCGCATAAATTTTTTCAGGTTTGATTCCACTGCTGAAGCCAAGATCCTGATGAACTTGAAATATCATCGCCACCTCTTCAAGTGAAGTGTTGCCTGCACGTTCGCCTATACCATTGATAGTTACTTCCACTTGCCGGGCTCCGTTGATTACTCCGCTCACTGTGTTAGCTGTTGCGAGTCCGAGGTCGTTGTGACAATGTACAGAGATGATCGCCTTATCAATGTTTTTTACATTTTCGAACAAGTATTGAATACGTTTGCCGTAAAGATGTGGCAAGCAATAACCGGTGGTGTCTGGAATATTTACAACAGAAGCGCCTGCAGCGATTACGGCTTCAGTCATTTGTACAAGAAAGGCGAGATCAGCGCGGCCGGCATCTTCAGCATAAAATTCAACTTCAAAGCCTTTGCTTTTAGCATATTGAACAGCCCACACGCCTTGTTCCAAAACCTGTTGGCGCGTGGATTTGAATTTATGTTTGATGTGCACATCGCTCGACCCGATGCCAGTATGAATGCGTCCGTGCTTCGCATGATGCAATGCCTCAGCTGCCACATCGATGTCTTCCTTTTTGGCACGTGTCAGTCCGCAAACTGTGGTTTCTTTCACAGCTTTCGAAATTTCAACAACCGAAAGGAAATCACCGGGACTGGAAATCGGAAAGCCTGCCTCAATTACATCAACACCCAAAGCTTCAAGCTCGCGTGCTATAACTATTTTCTCTTCAGTCTTCAAATGACAGCCGGGCACTTGCTCGCCATCGCGAAGAGTAGTATCGAAGATTTGAATTTTTTGTGCCATATATTTTCAGTTGGTCGTTGTCGGCTCTACTGTTACTTAACTTACAGATGCAATGAAGGATGCTGTTTGAACTGCCGTTGCGTCAAATTCCCTTACAGCATTCAGTTGATGTACTATTTTCTCACCCATTTTTCTGGTGGTTAAAATCTTTTCTCTTTCGGTGGTTGTTGCAGCAATATCAACTGTGCGATAGCCTTCTCTCAATGTTTGTTCTACCGCTTTAATCACAGCCTCTGATTCTTCTTTCCACTCGAAAGAAATATCAAGCATGAGCGCTACAGACAAAATTGAAGCGAGCGGATTGGCTATTCCTTTTCCGGTGATGTCGTGGGCACTACCGTGAATGGGTTCATATAATCCCACTGTATCTCCAACAGATGCAGAGGCCAGCATACCCATCGAACCTGCAATCTGTGAGGCTTCATCTGTAAGTATATCACCAAATAAATTTCCTGTGAGCACTACATCAAAGCTTCGGGGGTTTTGAATGAGTTTCATCGCGGCTGCGTCTACAAACAAATGCTCCAATTGGATGTCGGGGTATTGCTTACCTATTTCCTGAACTGTCTCGCGCCACAACCGTGAGCTCTCAAGTACATTTGCTTTATCTACTGATGTTACTTTCTTCTTTCTGGTTCTGGCCGCTTGGAAAGCCTTGTTTGCAATTCGTTCGATCTCAAACTTTTGATAGATCATCAGGTCATAGGCAGTCTTACCTTCATCCCTCCTCCCCTTCTCGCCGAAATAAACATCGCCTGTCAGTTCGCGAAAAAAAAGAATGTCACTGCCTCTCAGGATTTCTGGTTTGATACTCGATGCTTCCAATAACTCGTTAAACAATTTTATCGGGCGAAGATTGGCATACAGGCCAAGTTCTTTTCTCATTTTTAATAATCCTTGCTCGGGCCGTACTTTTAGTGTTGGGTCATTATCATATTTCGGATGACCTACTGCTCCGAACAAAATGGCATCACAGTTTTTCAGTTTTGTTAAAGTAGATTCCGGGAGCGAATCGCCGGTCGCTTCTATAGCTTCATGACAGATCAATGCTTCTTCGAATTCAAACTGATGATTAAATTTTTTGGCAATAGCCTCCAGTACCTTTCGTCCTTCGGCTGTTACTTCTTTTCCGATTCCATCTCCGGGCAGTATTACAATTTTTTTCTTCATCTATAAATCGTTATTCGTTATTGGTTAATCGAGATAGTGATCAACTATTAACTAAATCAAATTCTTTAATCTCTTCTGTCAGGCTCAATAAATAATCGATATCATCGTATCCATTCGTCATGCATATTTTTTTATAGGCATTGATTTCAAAATTTTCCTTTTCAGTATTGAAAGAAATGATTTGGTTTTGAAGATCAATCGTAATTTCTGTTTTCGGATTTTGTTCTATGGCCTTAAAAATATTTCGCAAGAAATTATCAGTAACCACCACCGGAAGCAATCCATTGTTTAAAGCATTGTTTCTAAAAATGTCGGCAAAGAAACTTGATACCACTACACGGAAACCAAAATCATAAATAGCCCATGCGGCATGTTCGCGACTACTTCCGCAACCAAAATTTTTCCCGGCCACCAAAATTTTTCCCGAATAGGTTGCATCATTCAATACAAAATTGCTGACAGGCTTATTCTCTGCATCGTAACGCCAATCGCGAAATAAGTTATCTCCAAAGCCTTCGCGTGTAGTTGCTTTCAAAAAGCGCGCGGGAATGATCTGATCGGTGTCAATATTTTCTACTGCCAACGGAACACCTGTCGATTTTATTTGAATAAATTTCTCCTTCATCCATCAACTAATTAACTCTCTTACATCTGTTACCTTACCTGTAATCGCTGCCGCAGCTGCGCTTAGCGGACTCGCCAAAAACGTTCTGGACTTTGGCCCTTGTCTTCCTTCAAAATTTCTGTTTGATGTGCTGATACAATATTTTCCAGCAGGCACTTTATCTTCATTCATTCCCAGGCAAGCCGAACATCCCGGACTTCTCAATTCAAAACCAGCAGCTTCAAAAATCTTATCGAGGCCTTCTATCTTTGCTTGTGCTTCAACTTGCTTCGAGCCGGGAATTACCCATACTTCAACATTACCTGCTTTCCTTTTCCCTTTTACCATGCCGGCCACCAAACGCAAATCTTCAATGCGTGCGTTTGTGCAACTGCCAATGAAAACATAGTCTATTGCTTTGCCCAACAATTGCGAACCGGGTTCGAGCCCCATGTAGTCCAATGATTTTTTGAAGGACGTTTGCTCGCTTATCTCTTTCAATTCTTCCACGGTAGGAATCCGATCGGTAACTTTCATCCCCATGCCCGGATTGGTGCCATACGTAATCATCGGAGCAATGTCAGCGGCATTATATTTCAATACCTTGTCATAATTCGCACCTTCATCGGTTGTCAGCTCCTTCCATCTTTCCACAGCTTCGTCAAATGCTTTTACTTGCGGAGCAAATTTTCTTCCCTTGATATAATCGAATGTGATTTCATCAGGTGCTATCAGTCCGCCACGCGCGCCCATCTCAATGCTCATGTTGCAAATAGTCATGCGTGCCTCCATTGAAAGATTGCGAATTGTATCGCCACCGTATTCAACAAAAAAGCCAGTGGCACCACTGGCAGAGATTTTTGAAATGATATAAAGAATAATGTCTTTGCTCACCACACCATGGCCTAACGTGCCATTGATTTCAATCTTCATGGTTTTCGGTCGGTATTGCAACACACATTGTGTAGCAAGCACTTGCTCTACTTCGCTTGTGCCAATACCAAAAGCAATGTTGCCAAAAGCTCCATGCGTGGACGTATGACTGTCACCGCAAACAATAGTCATGCCTGGCAAAGTCAAGCCAAGCTCAGGCCCAATAATATGAACGATGCCTTGATACGGATGACCAAGATCATAAAGGTCTACGCCAAATTCTTTACAGTTATTTCGCAGTGTTTCTACCTGATGACGGCTCAGTGCTTCTTTGATAGGGAGATGCTGATCTTTGGTTGGCACATTATGATCAGCGGTGGCAGTGGTGCGCGAGGTATTAAAAACTTTTAGTCCGCGTTTTTTCAAACCATCAAATGCTTGCGGACTAGTGACTTCATGAATAAAATGGCGGTCGATAAACAAAGCATCCGGATAACCGTCAGCGCTTTTTACAATGTGCTTGTCCCAAATTTTATCAAAAAGAGTTTTTGGTTTGCTCATGCCTGTTAAACAAGTGTTAGTTCGTTCTGTTCTATTCAAAACAAAACCGCCCCGCACCGGTATGTCGGAGCGAGGCGGCCTTGTTCAATGATAATTTCGTATGAAATCAATGAATCAATTTGCAAGTGCTAATATGCGTGAAGTTCTGTCAACCATCAACGAATATTTGAAAAAGTTTTACTGACAAGTGTTTGGTAGCTGGCATTTTTAATAAAGAATCTGCAACAATATTTTTTTGAAGTCAGTAAATTCAGATGACACATTGATCGTCTTTTTTTCTTTCAGCAAATAGTTTTTTAGCAAATCCGGAATTTCGACGGGTTGTTTTAGCGTCTGACTTACAGTTTCTAAAAATTTCGCCGGATGTGCTGTTTCTAAAAATACGCCAGCACTTTTTGAATATTTTGTTTGATATCTCTTCAAGCCTAAATAACCAACTGCACCGTGAGGGTCGAGTATGTAGTTTGAATTTTTATAAACATCGTTCATCGCTTTTTTCGTTTCATCATCGGTAAATGAATAGCCGGTAATGTCACTTGAAAGTTTTTCAAAGTCATGATGATACAAATCTAGCATCCGTGCAAAATTGCTGGGGTTGCCCACATCCATTGCATTGCTGATGGTAGTAACTGACGGCTTGGGTGTAAATTTTTTTGAATCGAGATACTGAGGAACTGCGTCGTTGATATTTGTTGCGGCCACGAAATGATGAATAGGTAAGTCCATCCGTTTTGCAATGAGACCGGCAGTGAGGTTTCCAAAATTTCCGCTTGGTACTGAGAAAATTATTTTGTCTTTATGTTCCATTCTCGACCACGCATAGAAATAATAAAACATTTGTGGGATAAGCCGCGATATATTAATAGAGTTTGCTGACGTGAGAAAGAATTTATCTTTTAGCTCACGATCTAAGAATGCTTGTTTTACCAGATCCTGGCAATCGTCAAAAGTTCCGTTCACTTCCAGTGCGATAATATTGTTACCCAACGTTGTGAATTGCTTTTCCTGAATCTCACTTACTTTCCCAGACGGATAAAGAACAACGACTCTTGTTCCCGCGACTCCAAGAAAACCATTGGCCACTGCACTTCCGGTATCGCCCGACGTAGCTACAAGTATCACGATATCTTTTTCTTGTTGCCCGGCAAAATATCCAAGCACTTGCGACATGAAGCGTGCACCAAAATCTTTGAATGCCAAGGTAGGTCCATGAAATAATTCCAACGAAAAAACATTCTCTTCGATTTCTACAAGCGGTGCGTCAAAAGAGATTGTATGTTCAATAATTTTCCTCAACTGATCTTCATCTATATCGCCTGACAAAAAAGCGTTAGCAACTGCGAAAGCTATTTCCCGAAATGATTTTTGTGGCAGTGACGAAAAAAAATCTGCAGGGAAGGCTGGAATTCTTTCCGGCATGTATAAACCATTGTCAGGAGCAAGTCCATTCAATACTGCTTCTCGCAGGCCGACAAGGTGGTTAGTATTGTTAGTGCTGTAATATTTCATTTCTATGTTTCGATTAAATAAGCTCCTCTTCGATTTACTTCTGAAATATAAATTTCACTTTCAAGGTTGATGTCTACAAATTCACGTTGCATCGCGGCTCCTGCTCGCTGTGCGTTCTCCACTCCTTTACATAAACAGAAAAGAGTGGGGCCCGAACCTGAGATGCCACAACCCAATGCGCCATTTTCTACCGCAGCTTTTTTGATCTTGTCAAATCCAGGAATAAGCACAGACCGCAAAGGCTCAACCACCACGTCAACTAATGAGCGGCCGATGAGTTCGTAATCTTCTTTCATCATGCCGGCCACGAGTGCAGCCGTGTTTGCCCATTGGGTTATACCATCTTTCAACGACAAAGAAGTTTTTAAAACCTGACGAGCATCTCTGGTTTTCACTTCAATGTGTGGATGAACAAGTACGCACACCAATTCTTTTGGGGTAGGAATGCTGACGATATCAAGCGGATCGTTATGGCGAATCAAAATCAATCCACCAAGAAGGCTGGGCGCAGCATTGTCGGCATGAGCTGAACCGCACGCAACTCTCTCGGCCTCCATCACAAAAGGCAAAAGCTGTTCCCTCTTAAGCGGTTCACTCATTAAGTGATTGATGGCAACCACAGCCGCCACAGCACTTGCCGCACTTGAGCCCATACCACTTCCCAGCGGCAAGTTTTTATAAAGTGTAATTTCAACACCTTGATCGCTACCAATCGATTTCAGATATTCAATCACTGCTACTCCGGCCGTATTTTGATTTGCATCTAACGGCAATCGTCCATCATCACCAATGACTGCCTTTACAATTACAGATTTTGAACCTGTAAGCGAAACAATTGCTTCATCACCAGGAGCTTCGACTGCCAAACCAAATACGTCAAAGCCACACGACACATTACCGATTGATGCCGGAGCAAAAGCTTTTATACTTTTCGTGTTACTGTTCATGGCTCTGCATTTAGTTTGCATAATTTCCAATCCGGATAATATCGGCAAACACTCCGGCAGCAGTCACTTCAGCGCCGGCTCCCGGACCGCGGATCACCATGGGCCTGTCGTGGTAGCGCTCGGTGGTGAGCAAAATAATATTGTCGCTTCCTGATAGAGAATAAAAAGGATGATCCTTGCCAACAGTTGCAAGTTTTACAAATGCCTTGCCATTTTCCAGTATAGCTTCGTAGCGGAGTTTTTCGTTTTTAGCTTCTGCTGCGTCCAAAAGTTTGTTGAAGTAGGAGTCATGCTCTTTCAGTTTGAGCAGAAAATCATCCGCACTCATCTCATCGCGGCAACTTTCAGGCACAAGGTTTTCAATTTGAATATCTTCCAACTCCAGCGCTTCTCCGGCTTCGCGCGCCAGAATCAGAATTTTGCGCGCAACATCTACTCCGCTCAAATCATCTCGCGGATCTGGTTCTGTGTATCCTCTTGCTTTTGCTTCTGAAACTATTTCACTAAATTTTTTACCCTTTGTAAAGGCGCTGAAGATAAAATTCAATGTTCCGCTCAGCACACTTTCAATACGAATTACTTTATCGCCGCTAAGCAATAAATCATTCAGCGTATTAATTACAGGAAGTCCGGCACCAACATTAGTTTCATATAAAAAGCGAACGCCTTTCTTTTGCACAAGCTCTTTCAACTTTCTATAATTATGGAATGGGCCTGAGTTCGCTTTCTTGTTTGGAGTTACAATTGAAATATTGGCATCAAGGATGGATTCGTAACGACCGGCAACTTCTATGCTTGACGTACAATCAACAAAAGTGCTGCCCGGCAAATTGAGCATTATCATTTTTTCAACGTAGTCAGCCAAGTTCATCGGTTCGCCGATTTCTTTCATTGCTGAAAGACAATTTTTCAATGAAAGGCCGTTCTCATCAAACAACATTCTTTTACTATTAGCGATTCCTACTACCTTAACTTCCAATTTATTATGATCAGAGAGTCTTTGAAATTGATCCTTCACCTGATTAATAAGCGTAGTGCCGATCAGTCCTGTTCCTACCAGAAATACGTTTGCCGTTTTTCTGTCTGATAAAAAGAATGCATCGTGCAACGCGTTAAGCGCTTTGGATACATCGGCTTGTTGTATAACGGTAGAAATATTCCTCTCCGATGATCCCTGCGCAATTGCAACAACGTTCACACCGTTTTTGCCAAGGGCACTAAACATCCTGCCGCTCGTACCCGGATGATGTTTCATTCCGTCGCCTACCACTGCGATGATAGAAAGACCTTGCTGCACTTTCACTTCATCTATCAATTCATCTTTTATTTCGTGAACGAATTCTTTTTCGATAGCCGTCTTTGCTCTTGCTGCAGAATCTCCTTCTATGGCAATACAAATAGAGTGTTCTGATGAAGCCTGACTGATCAAAATGACATTTATCTTTTCTTTGGCTAATGTTGAGAACAACCGCATCGAAACTCCAACCACTCCAAGAAGTCCGCTGCCCTGAATATTGAGCAAACTGATATTATTCATAGATGAGATTCCTTTGATCAGCTTTCCGTTCACAGAATCTGCACTGATCAATGTACCCACAGCAGAAGGATTAAAAGTATTTTTTACCCAAATCGGAATTCGATTCGCCATTGCGGGTTGCATGGTAGAAGGAAAAATCACTTTAGCGCCAAAGTGAGAAAGCTCCATCGCTTCTTCATAACTCATCTGCGGCACCGTAAATGCTTTTTTCACTAATCGCGGATCTGCAGTCATCATGCCATCCACATCCGTCCATATTTCCAATGTAGATGCCTGCAACGCTCCTGCAAAAATTGCGGCTGTGTAATCCGATCCGCTGCGTCCAAGTGTTGTGGTTTCTCCACTTTCGGAGGTAGCTATGAAGCCGGTGATGATTTGTACGTCAGTATGATGCTTGAAATGATCGCGAATAAGTTTGTGCGTTATTTCAAAATCCACTTTAGCATGACCAAACTGATTGTCGGTGCGAATTACTTTACGTGAATCAAGGTACTCAACTGCTAACCCTTTGTCTTTAAATGCTTCGCTAATCACATAGGCCGACAGCCGCTCGCCAAAACTCATAATGTAATCAAGCGTGCGCGGAGTCCTCTCTTTAACAAGAAAAATTCCATGAAGCACATCTTCCAGCTCATTGATCTGAATCTTCACCTGAGCGAGTATGCTGCTCTGTGTAGCCACGGTGGTGAGCTCACGTACAGCATCCAGATGACGTTTTTCCAGTTGCTCCAATTTTTGTTTATACTCAATGTTGCCTTCCAGTGCCAGCCCACTCAGTTGAATCAGTTGATCGGTTACTCCGCCAAAAGCAGAAAACACAACGGCCACATCATTTTGCAAATACGGTTTTACAATTTCGATGATGGATTTAATTCGTTCGGGATTGGCAGCGGATGAGCCGCCAAATTTTAAAATTTTCATTACAGTAATGTTGAATTGATTGAAATCAAAAATCAGAATTCAGAGGCTGCTTCCTGGAAACAGCATAAATGTATTGGGGCGATATGATGATGCAGACGGGCTACCCCGTAATGGTAGTGATTGTAGTAATCACTAAAATAGAAATGAATGCAACGGTGTTACCAATGAAGAAAAAAGTTGATATGGCGTGTTGCTTTTGCATTTGATATGACGAAGTAATCAGTTCCAGGTTGTGCTTCCTAATTTTAATCAATAAAAAATTCTGCGCTTACAATTGTTAGTTATTAAATCTGTTGAAAAATCAATCTACAACACTTGTTTTGAACGGAAGAAATTAAAAAAGACTCTAAATGAATTTATCCGTAACTTTACATCATGTTTCAACAGCTGCTTTTGGTGCTTGTATCGGGGGTTGCCATAGTTTATCTGGGCAGGCTGGTTTATAAGTCTTTCCAGTCCAAAAGTTCGTGTGCCTCCGGCTGTGGCAAGTGCGGCACCGCAGACTTGGCTATCAAAACAAACGAAGCAAATACTTGAGCAATCATATTTCATCAACCAGGAAAACATTTTAACCAAATTCAAAGGAATCAAAATTAACTATGGCCAAATCACAAGAGACATTTAGCAAAAAAGAGACTGAAAAGAGAAAGCTTCAAAAAAGAAAAGAAAAAGAACAGCGCAAAGAAGAGCGCAAGGCCAACGCAAAAACAGGCAGCAGCCTGGAAGACATGATGGCCTACGTAGATGAATACGGGAATATAACATCCACCCCGCCAGATCCCCTCAGAAAGAAAGTGATAAAAGCCGAAGACATCGTTTTAGGTGCCCGTAACAACGTAGCAGACGACCCTGCCGACGCTTTCCGCACAGGCAAGATTACTTTTTTCAATGAATCGAAGGGCTACGGATTTATTAAAGATTTAAAATCACAGGAAAGCATTTTCGTTCACATCAACGCGCTTACCACTGCGGTCAAAGAAAACGACAAAGTAGCTTTTGAGGTAGAGCGCGGACCCAAAGGTCTGAGCGCTGTGCGAGTAAAGGTGATCAACTAGACGCTGATTGCATCCGGCCCAATAATTCTGGTACTTATCAGCTTTGCCCTTCTCGGTTTTTAACTGAGCAAATCGTTTTAACAATTGATTGAGAAATCATTGGGCTTTAGTTAACATGCTCTCGTCTCTCCTGGTTTTAGTTTTGAGAAAAACCAAAACCCATGAGAAGAAATACTTTCATACTGTTGTTTCTGTTACTTTCCCTAAGCGGAATTTGTCAGCAATCGAAACAAAAACTCCTAGGAACCTGTGCTATTGATGACCTGACGAAAGAACCATTCGCTACATGGTATCTTCCAGGTTATAAAAAATACTCGCCTAACACCGAAGTATTAAGTCATATTAAAAGTCGTAACCCAAAAAAATACTCAGTCAAAATATTTTTTGGCACATGGTGTGGCGACAGTCAAAGGGAATTACCAAGGATGTCTAAAATTCTGAATGAACTCTCTATACCTGAGGAAAATGTGCTATGGATTGCTCTTGATGATTCCTTAACATTTTACAAGCAGTCGCCTCAGCATGAAGAGCAAGGATTGAATATTTATCGCGTTCCCACATTCATCGTATATGAAAAAGAAAAAGAGGTTGGTCGAATAGTCGAGTTTCCTAAAGAATCTTTGGAGCGCGACTTGCTGAAAATAGTTGATCGCCAGCCTTACGAGTCAAATTATCAAGGATATCCTTCAATCACTGTGTGGTTGCAAAGTGGAATCTTGAAAGATCCAAACATAAGCGCGAGAGGTTTGGCAGAGGAGCTTCATTCCAAAATCTCCCGCGAAACCGAGCTCAATGCCTGTGGCTACGTTCTGCTGATGCGTGGCAATTGGCAGGAAGCAATCACTGTTTTTAAAATCAATGCAAACTTATTCCCAACATCTGCTAACTGTTTTGATAGTTTGGGCGAAGCTTATTTGATTTCGGGGCAAAAGGAAAAATCCATTGAAACTTATGAGTATGCTCAAACTCTGGATCCAAAGAATGAGAACATAAAAAATCAATTGGCGAAGCTGAAGAAGGGTTGAGATTGAGTATGTCAGGCCCAAAGACCTGACTCTCACAAACGGTCGGCTTCTAGATGAAAATTAAATGATCAGGTTTTTCGACCTGAGTTTCATAATACCAACCTATCAACAAATCAAACTCTCGCCTCGGCCTGATTCATCACCTTAGTCTGCACTTGTATTGATTCGTGGTGAATCAGTTTCAATAAATCGGTAGTGAATTCTTCACTCATTCCCATCGCCTTGCATAATGCAATCCGGGTTTGAACAATTTCTTCCCAGCGATTAACTTGTAAGATAGTGACGTTGTTTTCCTTCTTGTACTGACCGATTTTCTCAGAAATTTTCATCCGCGCCGCCAACTTTTGCATGATCTCGTCATCCAAGTGGTCAATCTGCTCGCGCAACACACTGAGCGTATCTTTGAAGGTTTTGTTTTCACTTGAAGTTTTGCGCACCACCAGTTCACTGATAATTTTTCCCAATGCAGCTGGCGTTACTTGTTGTTTTGCATCGCTCCAAGCCGCATCGGGGTTGATGTGGCTTTCAATCATCAGACCTGCCATGTCAAGATCAAGCGCCTTCTGCGAGATGAAGGCGATCAAGTCGCGGTTGCCACTAATGTGACTTGGGTCGCAAATAATATCCAGTTCAGGAAAACGTGTTTTCAATTCGATGGCAATATCCCACATGGGCAGATTGCGAAACGGTCCTTTTTCAAAAGATGAAAACCCGCGATGGATAGCCGCCAGCTTGGTGATGCCGGCTTTGTTGAGTCGCTCGAGTGCACCAATCCAAAGTTCGAGATCAGGATTGACCGGATTTTTTACCATCACCGGAATATCAACACCTTTCAATGAGTCAGCAATCTCCTGCACAGAAAACGGATTTACGGTAGTGCGAGCGCCAACCCAAAGAATGTCGACACCAGCTTTCAAACATGCCTCCACATGGGCCGCATTGGCAACTTCAGTTGTCACCGGCAAACCAGTCTCTTTTTTTGCAGACATCAGCCATTGCAAGCCTACATCGCCAGCACCTTCATATTGCCCTGGCCTGGTGCGAGGCTTCCATATACCGGCACGTAATGCGTGAACTTTTCCGGTTGCTGCAATTTGTTTGGCCGTAGCTACCATTTGGTCCTCGGTTTCGGCACTGCATGGCCCACTAATAATTACCGGTTTATTCACCTTCATCCAGCTATTGATCGATTGCAGTTCTAATCCTTTCTTCATATTCAGTTATTAGTTTAAATCGTTATTGGTTCTTCTTTTTCTTTGTATCATTATCTGTCAATCTCTAATGGTTTTCAACACGATTAACGGATAACAATTAACTTTTCTCTAGGACACGTCTGATTCCATTTGCTTTAGTCATGATCTTATGCAGTTCTTTTGCATCTCGTTTCTGTAAGTGATATTGAAACTTCTGTAAGTGCATAATGTATTCTAAAAGCGCCTGACTTAAATACTCGGCATTCTGTTCAAATATTGGTGTCCACATATCAGGCGAGCTTTTTGCCAGCCTCACGGTGGATGCAAACCCGCTACCTGCCAGATCAAAAATATTTTTCTCATCCTTCTCAATGTCAAGCACGGTTTGACCCAATAAAAAAGAACTCACGTGAGATAAATGAGAAACGTATGCCACATGTTTATCGTGTTCTTCGGGCTCCATGAAAATGGTATTCATTCCCAAGACTTCAAAAATTTTCGTAGCAACGGCCAATGCTTTCTCGGAAGATTTATCGCGTTCACAGATGATATTCGTTTTATCACTAAACAATCCCTGAAACGCTGATTCCGGTCCGGAATACTCAGTACCTGCAATCGGATGAGCCGCTACAAACTGATTTCTTTTCGAATGACCAGCTACCGACTGGCAAATCATTTTTTTTGTAGAGCCTGCATCAATGACAATCGCATTTTTATTCACGGCATCCAATACCGATGGCAAAAAAGCACCAATCGCATTTACAGGAATAGCAAGTATTATCAAGTCTGATGTAGCAAAAGCTTCATTTTCAGGGAGCACTTTATCTACTAATCCAAGCTCAATGGCTTTGCTGATGTGCCCTGGATTCTGATCAATCCCAATCAACGAGGTTGCAAGACCTGCTTTGCGCAAGTCGATTGCCATCGAGCCGCCAATTAAACCTAACCCTACCACCGTTACTTTCATAGCTTTTTATAAAGTGTATTGAGATTTGAAACCATAGAGGAGGCTAAAAAATTCTTAATTCGCTTATGTGCTTCGTTTAACTTTTCCTCGGTAGCGCAAAGTGAAATGCGAATAAACCTTCTTCCTGTTTCGCCAAAAATAAAACCCGGCGTGATAAACACTTTCGTGCCATGTAAGATCTCATCGATCCATTTTTCCACATCAATAATTTCATCCGGTGCTTTCGCCCACACAAACAAACCTGATTGCTTTTGAGAATACTTACAACCAAGTTCATCCAAAATTCTGCAGGCAGCCTGTTGTCTTTTACTATAAATCGAATTTTGTTTTTGAAACCAATCGTCACCATTTTTCAAGGCTTCAACAGCTGCGTGTTGCAACCCCAGGAACATTCCTGAGTCCATGTTGCTCTTTACACGCAACACTGCGTCAATGTATTCTTTGTTTCCAGCCACCCAGCCTATGCGCCAGCCGGCCATATTATGCGATTTACTCAATGAGTTTAATTCTAGCGCAACATCGCCGGCGCCTTCAATAGATAAAATGCTAAGAGGATTGTCATTCAAGATCAAACTGTACGGATTGTCGTTTACAATCAAAAAATTGTTTTCACGCGCCAAGGCCACTAACTCTTTCAATTCGTTTTTTGATGCTACTCTACCGGTGGGCATATGCGGAAAATTTACCCACATGATTTTCACTTTGGACAAGTCCTTTTTGCGCAATGCAGCTACGTCAATCCCCCAGTTCAATTCCTCCTTCATTTCGTAAGTGACAATTTTCGCACCTGTCAACTTCGCCACCGAAGCATAAGTTGGATAGCCGGGATCAGGGATCAACACTTCATCACCTTCATTAACAAATGCCATACAGATGTGCATGATTCCTTCCTTTGAACCCATCAATGGAAGGATTTCGTTTTCTGAATTGATTGCTGTCTGATAAACCTTCTTATAAAAGTCAGAAATCGCCTGACGCAATTGCGGAATGCCCTTGTAGTTCTGATAGCCATGGTTGGAGGGTTCTTTCGCGGAAGCAATCAAACCATCTATTGCATTTTGTGATGGCATCAAATCGGGACTACCAATGCCAAGATTGATCACTCTTAACTCTGGGGTATCCAACGAGCGTACCTCCGCCAGTTTCCTGCTGAAGTAGTATTCTTCTACGCTCTTAATCCGGTCTGCAGTCTCTATCATCGTCATATCTTAAAACTTTCTACTAACGCCTACTTATATTCAATTTTTCCCTTCTTATACTCACCCAGTATGTTCAAGTTCCTAACTTGTCGCAGCACTTGCTTCAGTGCATTGTCATAATTTTTTTTTCGTTTCCATTCTACATCAATGTGAATAGAGTATTCACTCGGCTTACCAATAACGGGTATTGATTGGATTTTGCTAAGGTTGATTGAGTTTGTTTTAAGTACTGTCAACACATCGGCCAAACTGCCTACCTCGTTGGCGACTTCAAAGCAAAGTGATGCCTTGTTGGTGTCACCTCGTGCATTATCCTTGCGCGATAGAATCAAAAATCTTGTAAAATTCTTTTTGTGAGTTTCTATTCTCTTATCAATGATCTCCAAACCAAACTTCTTTGCCGCATGTTCGTTGGCAATCGCAGCTGTGTCTTTCAGTTTTTTCTGCTGTACTTTTTGTGCCGACAATGCCGTATCATCGCTTTCGCGGATGTCAATGCCGTTCAGCTTATGCAAATAGTCTGAGCACTGGCGAATCGCCATAGGGTGACTTTCAATATTCTTAATGTCGTTCAGCTTCACTCCCGGCAAGGCAAGCAAGTGCATGTGGATGGGCAGATAAATTTCGCCAACAATAGAAAAGTGATACTCTTGCAGTAAAAAGTAATTTGGCAAGATGCTTCCGGCTATAGAATTCTCTATCGCCATCACGGCAAAATTGCTTTCTCCTTTTTTTAGGGATTCACAGAGATTGTGAAATGAAAGGCACTCTACCGTTTCAATGGCTTCATTAAAATAGGTAAGTGCAGCCACTTCGTGGAAACTGGTAGCGATGCCCTGGATCGCGATTTTTAGTTTTTTCTTTTTAGCCATAAAATAAAAAATCCCCCGATTGCTCGGGGGACTTTCTGATATTTTCGTTTGTTTTATTTCAAAGCGATTTTACCTCAAGTCCCCCAAGGGATTGATAAAAGTAAAAACCAAAATAAAATCGCGTGTTGCTCATGGGCTCAAATAAAGGGGAAAAATCTTTCTCGCACAAACAAAAGCTATGCTTGTTTCAAATATTTTTAGCTAACGATTGTTCGATTATCAATGTCGAAAGTTGATTACACATGCGATTTTCGGTAGGATTACTTTGAAACTAGGCTGAATCGAATGTCGGGAATCCAGTACATTTGCCACTCCAAAAAAGCCACTCCACAGCAATGACCAAGAAAATCACCCGCGCCCTGATTTCAGTTTATTATAAAGACGGGCTTGATGCCATTATCCACGAATTAGCCAAGCACAACATAGAGTTCGTGTCTACGGGTGGCACCCAAGAGTTCATTGAAAAGCTTGGCCATAAAGTAATCCCGGTCGAGCAGCTCACCGGTTACCCATCCATTTTTGGAGGGCGTGTGAAAACACTTCATCCCGCAGTTTTTGGTGGCATCTTATACCGGCGCGACGATGCGAATGACGTAAAGCAGGCAATCGATTATAAAATTGGCCCGATCGATTTAGTGATTGTTGATCTCTATCCTTTTGAAGAAACCGTAACCAAAGGAGGAAGTGAAGGTGACATCATTGAGAAAATTGATATTGGAGGTATTTCATTGATCCGGGGTGCAGCTAAAAACTTCAATGATGTACTGATTGTTTCATCACGCGGTCAATACGCTGAAGTATTGGAGTTGCTAAAAAACAAAAATTGCGCTCCTGAACTTAGTGACCGGAAAAGATTTGCCGCTCTGGCTTTTGATGTCACTTCGCATTACGATTCGGCCATCTTCACTTATTTCAACCGCGAGCAGAACATAGCCAGTTTCAAATCAAGTCATCAAAACGGGCAGCAATTACGCTACGGCGAAAACCCACATCAAAAAGGAATCTATTTTGGAAACCTTGATAACCTCTTTGACAAGCTCAACGGCAAAGAACTTTCTTACAACAACCTTGTGGATGTCGATGCTGCCGTGAATTTGGTTAAAGAGTTTGACGGAGAAACAGCTTTTGTCATTATCAAACATACCAATGCATGCGGTGTTGCAACATCAAGGTCTGTTAAAGAAGCTTATTTGAAAGCATTTCAAGCGGATACGATTTCTGCTTTTGGTGGTGTATTGGCCTCAAACAAAAAAATTGATTTGGCCGCAGCCGAAGAAATCAATAAGCTCTTCTTTGAAATACTGATAGCACCCGATTACGATCTTTCGGCGCTGGAACTATTAAAATCTAAAAAGAACAGAATCCTATTAAAGCAAAGGCAGCTGCTTACAGCTACCAAACAATTCAAAAGTCTGCTCAACGGCGTGATTGAACAAGACCTTGATTTGCACACCGACTCGAAAGAGGATTTGAAAACTGTCACTAAACGATCACCTTCATCGGAAGAAGCGAGTGCGCTCCTCTTCGCCAGCAAAATCTGTAAGCATACGAAATCCAATACCATCATTCTGGCGGTAGACGGTCAAATGCTTTCAAGTGGTGTAGGCCAAACCAGCCGGGTAGATGCACTACGACAGGCGATAGAAAAAGCAAAATCGTTTGGCTTTGGTTTAAAGGGTGCTGTTATGGCTTCTGATGCATTCTTTCCATTTCCGGATTGTGTTGAAATTGCCCACGATCAGGGTATCGAGGCCGTGATACAACCGGGCGGTTCAATTAAAGATCAGGATTCCATCAACTTTTGTGATGCGCACAACATGTCTATGGTGTTTACGGGCTTCCGGCATTTTAAACATTGACAGAAGGTTTCAGTAACATCTATTAATTCTTTAATTTCACCCCTAATTAATCTGACTTAGGAGGGAAAAAATTACATGGGACTTTTTGATTTCTTTACCAGCGACATTGCCATCGATCTTGGCACCGCTAATACGCTCATTATTCACAAAGACAAGGTAGTAGTAGATGAGCCGAGCATCATCGCCATTGATAAAAACACAAACCGTGTGTTAGCCATAGGCCGTGAAGCCATGCAAATGCATGAAAAAACGCATGACAATATCAGAACCATTCGGCCCCTTAAAGAAGGGGTGATTGCCGACTTCCATGCTGCCGAAATGATGATCCGCGGCATGATCAAAATGATAGATACCGGTCGCAGGTTTTTTCCGCCTTCACTCCGCATGGTTATTTGTATCCCTTCGGCCATTACGGAAGTAGAAAAACGTGCCGTTCGTGACTCTGCCGAGCACGCCAACGCCAAAGAAGTTTATATGATTTATGAACCCATCGCAGCAGCCATCGGTACCGGCATTGATATTGAGCAGCCCATCGGCAACATGGTAGTTGATATTGGCGGTGGCACGACTGACATTGCCGTAATCGCGTTGTCGGGAATAGTTTGTGATCAGTCGATCCGCATTGCCGGCGACACATTCAACCGCGATATATTGGATTACATGCGCCGACAGCATAATCTGCTGATTGGCGAGCGCTCTGCCGAGCGGGTAAAAATTGAAGTAGGCTCGGCCATGACAGAACTCGACGACGGCCCCGATGACTATGAAATCCGCGGACGCGATCTGATGACAGGCATCCCCAAGGTTATAAAGATTTCCTACTCGGAAATTGCATTCGCACTAGATAAATCAGTTTCCAAACTGGAAGAAGCGGTATTGAAAGCCCTTGAACTTTCCCCTCCAGAGCTTTCTGCTGATATTTATGAGCGAGGCATTTACCTTACCGGTGGCGGAGCTTTATTACGTGGCCTCGACAAACGGCTGGGATTGAAAACCAAGCTTCCGATACACGTAGCAGAGGATCCTTTGCGCGCGGTAGTGCGTGGCACGGGCGCTGCGCTTAAAAACCTGAACCACTACCGCAAAGTGCTCATGACCTGATGAATGGAACGGCTCCTTAATTTTGTTTATAACTACAGGGCTTTTTTCACTTTTTTATTGCTGGAGTTTTTTTGTGCCTGGCTGATTGTTGCCAATAATCAATATCAGAGCACAAAATATTTCAACACGTCAAACCGACTGATCGCGCAAATCAACGCTACTTCGCAAGGTATACGTGAGTATTTTTCGCTTCGTGACATTAATGAAGTATTGGCTCAGGAAAATACCATGTTGCGCACCAAGCTGGTGCAACAAGAGCAAGCTCTTTATTTATACAATCTTAACAAAGTCCGGGATTCTGCACTCTTCAGACAGTACGATTATGTTAGCGCCAAAGTCATAAACAACACCACTAAGTATTACAAAAACTTTATTACCATCGACCGCGGCGCAGATGCCGGACTGCAGGTGGGTATGGCTGTTATAAGTTCGCTGGGAGCCGTAGGCAAAGTCAAATCGGTAAACGACCATTATGCAGTTATAATCTCTTTACTGAATATCGAAAATCAAGTTTCTGGGTTAATCAAGAGAACGGGTCATTTCGGAACCATTCAATGGGATGGTACAAATCCATCGATAATCAACCTGAAATACATTCCGCGTCATGTAAATCCAACAGTGGGCGATTCGATAGTTACTTCGGGGTACAACGCTGTTTTCCCGGCCGGTGTTTTCATTGGCAGGATCAAAGAATTTAAATTGAAAGAAGAGGCTCTGTTTTATGATATCAAAGTGGAGCTGAGTCAGGATTTTGGGAAACTGTCTTTTGTTGAGATCATTAAGAACAAGACGATGAAAGAAAGGAATTTATTAGAGCAAACAACCATAGGCGAACAAAAATGACACGCACGGGAATTTTACAATTTGTTTCCTTTTTTATTTATGTATTGGTACAGGCCTTACTCCTGAAAAATATTGTCCTTTTCAATACCGGGTTTTGCTTTCTCTATGTTGCGTTTGTCCTTTTGCTTCCCATCGAAACGAGCGCCCTCATACTGATGGCAGCGGGCTTTATCATGGGCTTTACCATCGATATATTCTACGACAGTCTTGGGCTTCATGCGCTTTCGATGGTTTGTATTGCCTACGTGCGCAATTATTGGCTGGGCATTATCACGCCTCAGGGTGGTTATGATGCCGGGGCTTTTCCTAACGTGAATACACAAGGACTTCAATGGTTTTTGGTCTATACTATGCCTTTGGTATTTATTCACCACTTAACTTTGTTTCTGGTAGAGGCCGCAGGTTCATTATTTTGGTATTCTATGCTGAAAACTATTAACAGCATGCTGTTTACCATGACCGTAATTGTGCTGTTGCAATACCTGGTGCCTCAACGGAGCCGCGCATGAACGAGGGAAGAAGAGAAATATTTCAATTGGTTTTCATTCTGACAGGAATCGTATTTCTGGTCAAGCTGTTTTTTGTTCAGATTGTTGACGATCGCTATGCAGAACTTGCCAACAGTAATTCTATTTTACGACAAGTAGAATATCCCTTTCGGGGATTGATCACTGACCGCCATGGGAAACTCATCGTTTACAACACGCCGGAGTACGATCTTGAAGTAGTTGTAAAAGACATCAGAAATTTTGACTCCGCTAACTTTTGTGTCGTATTTGGGCTGTCTCGCGAAGATCTGCGAAAGAAATTCAAAGAATTGAAAGCCCACAAAAAAGAGTATTCGCCTGTAAAGCCTATGCTCTTTATTGACCGACTCTCCAATGAAGATTTTGCCAAGATAGAGGATCACATGGACGAGTTTCCGGGCTTCTATATTCAGGCCAGAACTACGAGATCGTATACTACCACAGCACTGGCCAATGCCCTCGGCTATGTGAGTGAGATCAGTAAGGATGCGCTAAAGAAGGACGAATCGAAAATTTATAAGCAAGGAGATTACATAGGTCAAAGTGGCATTGAAGCATTTTATGAAGAGCAGCTTCGAGGAAAGCGCGGTCTGCGGTTTAAGCTGCGCGATGTAAAAGGAATTGAAAAAGGATCATTCAAAAACGGAGAGTACGATACGCTTTCGGTGCCGGGACAGGATTTAATTTCAAGTATTGATCTGGATCTGCAATTGTACGGTGAAAAACTTCTGAAGGGAAAAGCCGGAAGCATTGTCGCTATAGAGCCATCTACTGGTGAAATACTGGCGTTGGTTTCCGGCCCGTCGTATGATCCGGTGTTGCTCACCGGAAAGAATTATGGAGCCCATTTTCAAATTATCAGCGGCGACTCTATGAAGCCACTATTCAATCGGCCGTTGATGGCGCAATACCGGCCGGGTTCTATTTTCAAAATTGTTCAAGCGATGACGGCCCTTCAGGAAGGCGTGATCACACCTGATACGCGCATCCGGTGTGACCGCGATATCATTGCATGCCATGGAGATCATAGTAACGAAGATCTGCGCGGAGCAATTGCCAATTCTTGCAATCCTTATTTTCATAGTGTACTTCGCAGAATGCTTAACCAGGGCAAATCCAAAGACCCGTTTCAAGATACACGTATCGGATTAGCAGAATGGGATAAGCATATCAACAGCTTTGGTTTTGGTAGCCGACTTGGAATTGATTTGCCCAATGAAAAAGACGGACTGATTCCCACACCGGCCTATTATGATCGTGCGTACAATAATCGCCCTTGGAAATTTTCAAATATTTATTCACTGGCTATTGGCGAGGGTGAGAATCTTGTTGTTCCCCTGCAGATGGCCAACTTTGCCGCCACGGTTGCTAATCGCGGATTTTACTTTATCCCTCACTTGGTCAGGTCCGTCGGCAAAGATGGAAAGCCCTTGCCGCAGTATTTGGTAAGGCATTATACTACTGTTGACTCCGCAAATTTTAGGGTAGCAGTAGATGCCATGCAACAAGTTGTGGCTGCGGGCACCGGCCAGTGGTTTGCCAAACTTCAGGATGTCATTGTTTGTGGAAAAACCGGTACGGTGCAGAACGAGCCATTTCCTGATCATTCTGTTTTCATAGCCTTCGCTCCTCGCGATAATCCGAAAATTGCTATTTCTGTATATGTAGAGAACGCAGGACAGGGCGCCAGAGCGGGTGCTGCTATTGCAGGATTGATGATTGAGAAATACTTGTTTGGCCTAACCCGGCGGCAGTATATCGAGGATTATGTATTAGCCGGAAAATTTTTGGATTGATATGAGAAGAGATTCAGACATATCGGGCACTATCGACTGGACAACGGTAATGTTATATCTGGCTCTTGTCACCTTGGGCTGGGCAAACATTTTTGCAGCGGTTTATGATGACACTGCAAACCAATCCATTTTTGATCTATCGCTCAACTCCGGCCGTCAATTGTTATTCATTGTTGCTTCCCTGACGATCGCCTCAGCTATCACGATCATCGACATGCGTTTTTATGAAACGTTTGCCTACCTTTTTTATGGAATCATTCTTTTCATTCTTTTTCTGGTACCCATCATTGGTAAAGAGGTTGGCGGCAACAAGGCCTGGATTGGTATTGGTTCTTTTGGTGTTCAACCTTCGGAGTTTGCCAAGTTTATCACGGCACTTGCTGTGGGGAAGTATATTGGCTCCGTTGGCTTTCGTATGGATAACCTGCGCAATCAAGCCGTTCTTTTTGTCATCATTGGCTTGCCTATGGGGTTAATCTTATTGCAAAAAGACACAGGCACAGCGCTGGTATTTACATCGTTTATCCTGGTTTTTTTTCGCGAAGGCATGTCGCCATTTCTGTTGATTGTCGGCATTTGTGCTATTGTGATTTTTATTTTAACCCTGCTGGTACCCAATCCTGTTTATCTTCATATCGGCATCGGCATAATTCTAATCTTTCTGATTTTTCTGGGGAAGAAAAAATTTAAACGGATTGTCCTTCTTACGCTCGGAGCAATTGTGATCAGTGGAGTGATCGTAAGTGTCGACTATGTGGTGAAAGATGTGCTAAAACCACATCAGCAAAACAGGATAAAGGCACTGATAAATCCGGATGCTGACCCGCTCGGGTTTGGTTGGAATGTAACTCAGTCAAAAATTGCGATTGGAAGTGGAGGCTTTTTTGGCAAAGGCTTTTTGAAAGGCACGCAAACGAAATTTGATTTTGTGCCTGAGCAGAGTACTGACTTTATTTTTTGCACCATCGGTGAAGAGCACGGCTGGTTTGGCAGCGCTGTAGTAATAGGCTTATTTGTTGCGTTGCTTTTGCGCATAGTCTTTTTAGCCGAAAGGCAGAAGAACCGCTTTGCGCGTGCCTATGGTTATAGTGTAGCCTGCATTTTCTTCTTTCATTTTGCCGTCAATATTGGCATGACGGTAGGGTTGTTTCCGGTGATAGGTATTCCCCTTCCATTTTTCAGTTATGGCGGCTCAGCCTTGTGGGGCTTTACTACATTACTTTTTGTTATGCTGAAACTGGATGCACACCGAGGACAGGTGCTGCAGCGTATCTGATAGAATCCTTATTTCCGGCTGCCGTAGAAAAGCGTCAGGAAAACTGTAGGGTAAATAGCATAATTCTCAACATTGGGCATCAACTCAACCTTCTTGAGATAGGCATCCAACAAAAAACCAGCTTCAAATCCTGTAACCTGGCTTTTACTTGTTCCCAGTTCAAAATTAAGTGCTGCTTTAAAATTGCCACCCATCTGAATCTTTGAGTTTCCAATCCCTTCAAACAAACTGCCTGTTCCCTGGATATCACCAAAAGACTGGGTTCCGTTATAGACCACGTTATAGGTGTAATAACTCTGGCCATTGTCACTCACCTGAATATAATAGGGTGCAACTATACCGATCGTGGGACCTACAGCAAACACGGCTTTTACTTCTACTCCCTGCTGTGGGCCTTTTGTGAAGAGAATCACATCACGGCCATATTGCAAACGAAGTGCATACAGATAATTTGATTTTCCATATATGAAGTAGTTGCCGCTGGCTGCCTGCATTCTCACCTCATGTGGGTTTTTTACATTAACTATCTCCAACCCAAAGGTTTCAAAAAGTTTCTTGTTGACCCGCCAGGCCTTTTTTAGAGCAAAGCCGCCAATCAAGCCGCCGTAGGAATTCTTGTTGATACCCCAAATAAACTCAGAATTGTATTCGTAGCTATCCAGAGTTTGCGCAAAAAGCCCGCTGACGCCAACTAGCTGGAGCAATACGATTATTAATAAAATTTTAGAGGCCTGCTTCACAACACCGTTATATATTCCCAAATTTAACTCCGAATTAACTAACGAAAAAAACTAAAATCAAGTTTACTATGGAAACCATAATGGCCACAGTAGAGTACGTTGGAGGCCTTCGCACCCGCGCCACCCACTTAAAATCGGGAGATACGATAACTACAGATGCCCCAACCGACAATCAAGGCAAAGGAGAGGCGTTTAGTCCCACAGACTTGGTGAGTTCAGCTTTGAGCAGCTGCATGATGACAATTATGGGGCAGGTAGCCCAGCGTGAAGGTGTAGAATTGAAGGGCCTTAAAACTGAGGTAGTAAAGATCATGTCAGCCAACCCGCGCAAAATTGCTGAAATTAAAATCACCTTTACTCATCCCGACTTACAAGCTACAGATGTGCAAAAACAAAAACTGAAAAATGCGGCCATTACCTGCCCGGTTGCCTTGAGCTTGTCGGAAAGCCTAAAACAAACAATAACGTTTAATTTTTAGCCAAAGCTGCGCGCTGAATATCGTCAACGTTGATAGCCAGGTGTGAGCGCACATATACTGGCTTACCGTCTTGTATAATAAGCACCTGAGGCGATTCGTGTTCTATTCCAAAAGAGTCAGCTATTTGGTTTGAAATATTCCTGTAGGAAATCAGATCGAGGTAATACGCCTTTATCGTCTCAAGAGTTGAATTCCTCTCCATCCGGTTTAGGGTAGCACGACTTATAGCGCATCGGGTGCTATGCTTAAAAATTAATACCGGTTGAGTTTTTGATTCTTCGCGAATCTGATTGATCTGTTCTTCGCTTTTCAGTTCCGTCCAATTCATTTTTGTCAATCGTATAAATCTTTCCAGAGATCGCGTTCTTTTTTATCGTATCGTGGCCTGCGCACCTTTTCTTTCACTGCATTAGGTTGTGTATCGTTTTTCCTAAAGAGCTTCGCCCACTTCAACCTGAGGTTCATCAAAAAAGTTCGTTCTTGTTTTACGTTGTCGCGGTAGCTGTGAGCAAACTGAGCATCGGGATGTAAATTTTTTCCGTGAGGTTTGCTCATTTTCAGATTGCCCTGATAGTCTTTCATTCTAGCAGTAGCACGGGCTGGAGCCAGCACCATCAAAGCCTCTTTCTTGCTATTGGGATTGTGGACATATTTTACACGCAATTTTCCGGCATA